>Ga0207121_1001_pt2 | contig 63297 bp, 63 predicted proteins | sample Alteio_BWMinHeat_41_FD_153513 | JGI IMG/M metagenome (GOLD analysis project Ga0207121, IMG submission 153513) | Enriched cells from forest soil in Barre Woods Harvard Forest LTER site, Petersham, Massachusetts, United States -... | ecosystem: Environmental > Terrestrial > Soil > Temperate forest >... | reverse complement strand
GAACGAGGCTACGGGGCTATTTCGAGACGAAAGACGCCTTGGCCGCGGGTCCCGGCAAAGAGAACTTTTCCATCGGGGGAGCCCAAAAGCGCAAAGACCGGCTGAGGCAGATCGCCCACCGGCATAGACTTTTGACCGTCCCACTCATAGACGCCTTTTTGTCCCGAAAAAAAGAAGCGCTGGCCCAGGCGAATCCACGCCGTGTTGGCCGCAACGGGCTCCACCGGGAACGGTTGCCAATGAGAGCCTTGGTCGGCGCTCTTCCACAGCTGGCAATTCGTGCTGGACAGGACGAGGGCGATCCAATCCGTTCCGGACAGAAAGATTCGCAGGCACGATCCGGATATCAGAGGCGTGATCGGCGTCCAATGGGACTCTTCCCATCGCTTTTTGAAAACCCCTTTTTCCGAGACCGCGAGAACGATACCGTCCGTGGTGAGATGGGCATCTCTCAAGAGCCCAAGCTCGGGCGTCGTCTCCTGAGCATCCCACGTCTCCCCGTGATTATGGCTCAGGGCCACGCCGTTCAGGCAGCCCAAAAAAACCGTTTCGCCAAGAACTTCAATTCTAATGGGACGCGACGTATCGATGAAGCGGGCTCCTGTCCTTTTCTTAACAAACCGTTGTCCGCCATTCTCGCTGAGGAACAGACCTCGGGAAGTGGCCGCGAAAACGCGCGAGGCTTCTCCGGCCAAAGACCAGACCGGTGAAAAATCGATGCGGCCTCCAGAATCATAAGCGAGGATCTTCGCCTTCCACAGGTGGCCGCCGTCGCTGCTGATGTAAAGTCCGACCGAGGTACCGGCATAAAGGGTAGGCGAGTCGGAAGTGGCGAGGAAAGAAAGGACATGGGCCGAGGAAAGCCGGGTGTGCTCCCAGGTAGAAGCGCCCCGAGCAGCTGTCGCGGCCACGAAGACGGCCGCCAGCAAAAATAGATTGTTAGCTTTGCGGCTGGCGAACATGGCCCTTGGCGGGCTCGGGCGCGACGCCCATTTTTTTCATGGCTTCGATGGCGGCACTGCGGACCAGATCGTCCTTGTCTTTCGACGCTTCAGCCAGGGCCGTGGCGCTATCCTTGGCGCCGGGACCTAATTGGCCGAGGGCGGAGGCGGCCTCTTCCCGGACCAAGGGATGTGGATCATGGAGAGCGCCAACCAGCCCGGGAATCGCTGAGATGGCCGGAGCGCCCATGGTGCCCAACGCGGCCGCGGAATTGATGCGAACGTAGACGTCGGAACTCTGAAGACTGGCCATCAATGAGGGAACGGCCGGTTCACCCATGACGGCGAGGGCGTCGGCGGCTCGGTTTGAAGTGGAGCTGTCCGAGCTCTTCAAATCCTCCATCAGTAAAGGAACCATCGCGGTTTTGCGGGATTGAGAAAAACGGGCGAGTTTGGCGAGCGCGTGAGCGCGCACCGCCGGATCGCTGGAAAGAAGGCGCTTTTCCAAGCCGGCGTTCGAGCAAGCGCCGAGGGAAACCGTTATAAACACCACGAAAATACGGGTCAGGTTTTTCTTCATCGGGCTGAAGTCTAAAATTTCCGGATCGATTTGTCTTTAGGCGAGTTGACGGGTTGGAGCCCTCTAAATTGACAGCTACAACGGGTCGTTTCTTCTGTTCTTCAATTCTTAATCCGCTCTTAAGGAGTTGTTAACCCCTTTTTCCGTATGTTCAATCACAGACTTTCGGCTCCAAAAATGAAAAAAGGAGTTGAGTGTTATGAAAAAAGCAATCCTAACCGCGTTGCTGCTTTCGCCCTTTGCTTTATCAAAAGGGGCGTTCGCAGACGATCCCACTCCGCCCGTTCCGCAGACTTATCAGATCACTCCCGGCCAGCCACGGCTCGTGCAACCCGTTCCAGACTCGCTGCCCATCGCTCCAGCACCGCGCCAGAACCTTAACTTGGGCCTTCGGCTCAATCTGCCGAGAGCCAATACGACAGCCTGCACGTTCGACGGTCAAATTACCATGGTGGACAATGTGGCAAGAACGTATTCCATCGCCACAAAGGCCTTAATTGATGGAGAAGGCCTGCAGTCGATCTTGATTCCTCTTCCTGCCGTGTTTGGTGATCCTAGCTTGCCATCACACACGGTCTCAATCACCTTAAATATTAACGGTTACGGGCCTGAAGACGGAACGTATGTCTTCACGCTTAGGAGTGACGCCAGCAATATGCTCACGACCGGAATTCCAGCCAGGCCGATGGCGCCTCCGGTCCCCCCGGTATTGCCTTAAAAAAAGCTGGCTCTTTTCTGATCAAAGGGCGGCGCGCGAAAGCGGCCGCCCTTTTTTTTGCCTCGGTGGCGGAGAATCAAACGCGCCACGACATCGGAGAGTCATTCATTGACATTTGTTTTATTTTTTTTGTTACAATTCTTCCCGCGTTGGGGCCCAAGTAGAGGCCGAGTGCAGGCCACCAGGAGCCGACTGTAGAACCCGCCGATCAGCGAGATTTATCCACGTCAAAGTCCGAAAAGTCCGTCGGGAAAAAGCCAGAAGCGAGCCCATGGACTTACGCATCCGAAGGGATGCAGCTGACGGTTACATTGCTGTTGGGGCTATACGCGGGGCACAAGGTGGACCAGCATGCGGGCACTCAGCCGTGGTTTTTGCTGACCGGGGCGTTTCTCGGATTAACCGTCGGCCTCTATAACTTCCTGAAGCGGTTCCTGCACAAATAATGTCTAGAAAGCTGTGGGGCGTGGCGCTTCCCGTGGGTCTTGCTGGGACCGCCTGGGGACTGGCCTGGTTTATTTCGCCGAAGTCTCCGGTGAGCCGGGGTATTTTGGCCGGGATCCTTCTGGCGCTGGCGGAATCGTTTCTTTCAACCGGCGCTTTGATCTGGGCCTGGAAAAAGACAACTCTTTTTTATTGGGTCTGGGCCGGCGGGATGCTTTTTCGCCTGCTGGTTTTCGCGGCCACGGCCTTCGTGGTCTACCGGTGGACAAGCTTGAGTTTGACCGCGACCCTGGTTACCTTGGTGGGAGCAACCACGCTTTTTCTCGTGGTGGAATTTTCGGCATTCTTCTCAAAGAAGAGATAAGCACATGGATTTTCTTCATACACTCGAACATCATCTTCTCGACCATCCGCTCGGGCGCAGCTTCGCGGTGGGCGGCATTCACTTCCAGATCACGGAGCACCTGCTCCTCTTATGGATTGGAGCGGCGATTATCCTCGTGACCTTCACGCTTGCGGCTCGGGGCTGGCCGCTCATTCCCACCGGCGGGCGGAGCCTGATCGAGCTGTTCATCGTCTTTATACGCGACGAATTGGTCATGCCCTCCCTTGGTGAAGAGGGCCTTCATCTGCTTCCTTACTTTCTCACCCTCTTTTTCTTTATCCTGGTGGTAAGCCTCCTGGGTCTTATTCCCGGCTCAGCCACCGCGACCGGGAATATTTCGGTGACGGCCGGCCTGGCGCTCTGCACGCTGGGCCTCATCAACCTCGTCGGCATTCAGCACTTCGGGTTTCTTCAGCACTTCAAAAACTTTATTCCGCACGGTCTTCCGGCGTGGCTTATCCCTCTCATGCTCCCTTTGGAGCTTTTGGGGCTTCTCACCCGCAGCTTCGCGTTGGCCATTCGTCTTTTCGCGAACATGATTGCGGGTCACATTGTGATTCTGTCTTTGCTATCGTTGATCTTTCTTCTCGGGTCCGTGTTTGTGGCGCCCGCATCCGTGGGGGCCGCCGTGGGGCTCAGCCTTCTCGAGATTTTCGTGGCTTTTCTGCAAGCGTACATCTTCACGCTTTTGTCATGCATTTTTGTCGGAGCCAGCCTGCATCCACATTGAGGTCGGCGGTCTTTTGTCACTATCAAATGGAGGGAAGTCGTTATGAGCAATGAATTGCTGTATTTAGGTTTGGGTTATTTGGGAGCGGGTTTGGGAGCAGGTCTGTGCCTGGTGGGGGCGGCCTTTGGGATCGCCCGCCTGGCGAGCGCGGCCCTAGAAGGGACTGCCCGGCAGCCGGAAGCTGCGGGAGCATTGCGCGTGACCATGATTATCCCAGCCGCTCTCATCGAAGGTCTCGGCTTTTTTGCGCTGGTCGTCTGCCTTTTGGTGGCCTTGAACTCGGGCCTGAAGCTGGCGCCCAGATCCACCGGGGCTCAAGCCGCAGAGGCGCGATAGCCAGGACGTCGCCCGTTTCCGGGAAGCACTATGGATAAATTGCTGCAACCAGACACCGGTCTCGTTATTTGGACCATCGTGACGTTTCTTTGCCTGGTCTTGATCTTGACCAAGACCACCTGGAAGCCGATCCTCGAGGCGTTAAATAAGCGCGAAGGGAAAATCCGCAGCGACTTGGACCGGGCGGAAAAGTCCCAGCAGGAAGCTGAAGCGCTGCGGCAGAAGTATGAAGCTCAGCTGGCCGAAGCGCAGCGGTCGATTCAGGAGATGATGACCCGCGCCCGCGCGGATGCGGACAAGGCTCGGGCTGAGCTGGTGGGCGCCGCCAAGCACGAATCCGAGCGGCTCCTTGAGAAAGGACGCCAGGACTTGGTCGGAGAAACCGAGCGGCTCAAACAAGAGTTGCGCGGCGAAGTGGCGGGGCTGTCGGTTTCAATCGCCGAAAAGATCCTGAACCGCAGCGTGGACCCCAAGATTCAGCAGGACGTCCTTAAAGATTCGCTCAAAAGCATCCATGAGGCCCGGCAATGAGAAACCTGACCGTCGCGCGGCGTTATGCGAAAGCGCTTTATCAATTGGCGCTCGAGAATAAATCGGTGGATGACGTGATCCAGGGGATGAACAACATCTGCGTGGCCATGAAGACCACAGACGAACTGAAGCGTTCGCTTTTCCACCCGCTGATTCCGCCGCCTAAGAAGCAGCAACTTCTGAAAGCGGTCACGTCGAATCCGCTGATCCTTAAATTCGCGGGCCTTTTGGCCCGGCGAAAGCGCCTGGATCTATTGCCGTGGGTTTATCAGGAGCTGTTGTCCTTGGGCGACCAGGCGAAGGGGATCCATCGGGCGACCATTAAGACCGCGATTCCGCTCACCGACGCCCAAAGAAAGCAGGTGGAGACTGACCTAGCGAAAAGCTTGGGCGGCACGGTCGTTGGCCGCTTCGAAGTCGACGCGGCGCTCATCGGCGGGCTCTGGGTCAAGCTCGGGGACCGGGTGCTCGACGCCACGCTCAAAGGAAAAATCGAGGATTTTCGAGTCGCATTGACCCACAGCCGCAACTAATTTAACTCATGAAAGCGAGAGGATGACTATGGCCATTCGAGCCGAAGAAATTACCAGCGCTATTAAAAAGCAGATTCAGGAACTGAACATTGAGACCGAACTCCAGGAAGTAGGATATGTGCTCCAGATCGGAGACGGCATCGCCCGGGTCTATGGGCTGGAATCGGCTGCCAATGGAGAATTACTTCTCTTCCCTGAGAATACCTATGGCATGGTCCTCAACTTGGAAGGCGATTCGGTCGGCGTGGCGCTCATGGGCCGCGACAGCCACATCAAAGAAGGCGACCCCGTCAAACGAACGAAGCGCATCATGGAAGTTCCGGTCGGGGACGCGCTCGTGGGCCGCGTCGTCAATCCGCTCGGCCAACCGCTGGATGGCAAAGGCCCCGTAAAGACTCAAAAGACGCGCCCTATTGAAGTGATCGCGCCGGGCGTGATCGACCGGCAGTCGGTCAAAGAGCCGATGCAGACCGGCATCAAGGCCATCGACAGCATGATTCCCATTGGGCGCGGACAACGTGAATTGATCATCGGCGACCGCCAGACCGGAAAGACCGCGATCGCGATCGACACGATCATCAACCAGAAAGCGGTTAAGGACCGGCCTATCTGTATTTATGTGGCGATCGGCCAGAAGCAGTCAACGGTCGCCTCGGTCGTGCAAACGCTCACCGATACCGGGGCCATGGATTACACGATTGTGGTGTGCGCCTCGGCTTCGGACCCGGCTCCGCTTCAGTATCTGGCGCCTTACGCCGGCTGTGCCATGGGTGAAGAATTTCTTTGGCAGGGCAAGCACGTCCTCTGCATCTATGACGACCTTTCCAAGCACGCGCAGGCGTACCGCCAGATGTCGCTTCTCTTGCGGCGGCCGCCGGGACGGGAAGCCTATCCGGGAGATGTGTTCTACCTTCACTCGCGGCTTCTCGAGCGCGCCTGCAAACTTTCCAAGGAACACGGCAGCGGATCGTTGACCGCGCTTCCCATTATCGAGACGCAGGCTGGCGACGTGTCGGCTTACATTCCCACCAACGTGATCTCGATCACCGACGGTCAGATTTATCTGGAAAGCGGCCTTTTCTATTCCGGCGTGCGGCCGGCCGTGAACGTGGGCTTGTCCGTTTCGCGCGTCGGCGGGAACGCCCAGATCCGGCCCATGCGGCAGGTGGCTGGCCAGTTGCGCCTCGACCTCGCCCAGTACAATGAACTCGCCGCTTTCGCGCAGTTTGCCTCGGAACTCGATAAGTCTTCCCAACAAAAGCTCGCTCGAGGCCAGAGAATGGTGGAGCTCTTAAAGCAGGGGCAATACCAGCCGATGGACGTGGCCGAGCAAGTCATCGCCATCTATGCCGGAGTCAAAGGCTATTTGGACGACCTGCCCGTCAACCGGGTCAAGGATTTTGAAACAGGGCTTATTAGCCGATTTAAGACTTCGTTCGCCGACATCGTGGCCGAAATACGCAAAGGGGAAAAGATGACGGACGCCCTCCTCGCTCGGATCGCCGCGGCCGTCGAGGAATTCAAGAAGGGATTTAAGATCGCGGAGTAGGAAACCCCATGGCTTCCCTGAGAGAATTAAGGCGGCAGGTCAAATCGATCAAGTCCACCCAGCAGATTACGAAGGCCATGAAGCTGGTGGCGGCCGCGCGGCTCAACCGGGCTCAGGAGCGGATCCTGTCCGCCCGTCCCTTCGCGTTTAAGCTGGAAGCGCTTCTTCAGGAGCTCTCGTATCTTTCCAAAGCGCAGGGCGCGGAGCCCTCGCATCCGTTCCTCAAGGAGCGGAAGGGTTCCCGCGTCGACCTCGTTGTCGTAACCGCCGATCGCGGGCTGTGCGGGGGCTTTAACGCCAACATCATCCGGCGGTCTCTGCAGTTTCTGCGCGAACATCCGCAGGACGATGTCCGAGTCTGGCTGGTCGGCCGGAAGGGCCGCGATTTCTACCACCGCTTCTACCAGAAGATTGAGAAGGAGTATGTGAATATTTTCCAGCGCTTGAGTTACTTGCAGGCGGAGGTCATCGGCGCGGACCTCATTCAATCCTTTCTTGCATCAGAGACGCGGCTGGTGGTGGTTCTCTACAACGAATTCAAGTCCCGACTCCAGCAGCACCTGGTCCTTAGGCCGCTTCTTCCGGTCTTGGAGATTCCAGCGGTCCAGCCGCGGAACGATTTCATCTACGAGCCCAGCCGGCCGTCCATCTTGGAAGAGCTTCTGCCTCGCTACGTGAAAGCGCAGATCTACAGAATTCTTCTCGAGTCGCAGGCGGCGGAGCTGGCGGCTCGCATGTCGGCCATGGATTCGGCGACGAACAACGCGCGCGATTTGATTCATTCTTTGACGTTGACCATGAACAAGGTCCGCCAGGCCGCAATCACGAAGGAAATCTCGGAGATTGTGGGCGGCGCCGAAGCTTTACAAACACATTAATTGGAGTTCTTATGAAAGAAAATGGCATGAAGTCGGGCAAAGTCGTTCAAGTGATCGGGCCGGTCTTGGACGTGGAGTTTCCGGAGGGCCACCTTCCTCAAATCACGAACGCGCTCAAATTAACCGGCGAAGTTGAGTCCGGCAACACCGTCGTCAAGTTGGACATCACTCTCGAAGTCGCACAGCACGTGGGCGACAACACCGTGCGCGCGATCGCGCTCGGCCCGACCGAAGGCATCAGCCGCGGCATGACCGTCAAAGACACCGGAGCTCCCATTACGGTTCCCGTCGGCAAGGCTTGCCTGGGCCGGCTCCTCAACGTTCTAGGAGAACCCAAGGACAATCGCGGCGACATCACGACCGACCTTAAGCTTCCCATTCACCGCGCTCCGCCCTCTTTCACGGATCAAGTCACAACGCCCCATGTGTTTGAGACCGGCATTAAGGTCATCGACCTCTTGGAGCCCTATTCCAAAGGCGGAAAGATCGGGCTGTTTGGGGGCGCCGGCGTCGGCAAGACCGTCATCATCATGGAGCTTATCAACAACGTGGCCAAGCAGCATGGCGGCGTCTCGGTGTTCGGCGGCGTGGGTGAGCGAACCCGCGAAGGAAACGACCTTTTTAACGAAATGCAGGAGGCGAAGCTGGCCGACGGGAACTCGGTGCTTTCGAAAACCGTGCTGGTTTATGGACAAATGAACGAACCGCCGGGATCGCGCTTGAGAGTGGGTCTCACGGCTCTCACGCAGGCCGAATATTTCCGCGACGAAGAAGGCCAGGACGTGCTTTTGTTCATTGATAACGTGTTCCGCTTCGTTCTGGCGGGCGCCGAGGTGTCGGCGCTTTTGGGCCGGATGCCATCGGCGGTCGGCTACCAGCCGACGTTGGGCCAGGAAGTGGGAAGCCTTCAGGAGCGCATCACGTCCACCAAAAAAGGTTCGATCACGAGCGTCCAGGCCGTCTACGTGCCGGCAGACGACTTGACCGATCCCGGCGTAGCGACCACATTCGCGCACTTGGATGCCACAACCGTGCTTTCCCGGCAGATTGCTGAACTCGGCATCTATCCGGCCGTCGATCCCCTCGAATCCACTTCGCGCATCCTGGATCCGCGCGTGGTGGGCGACGAGCACTACCGCGTGGCCCGGCAGGTCCAGCAGATTCTTAACCGCTATAAGGAGCTCCAAGATATCATCGCCATCCTCGGCATGGACGAGCTCTCCGAAGACGACAAGGTTCTCGTGAACCGCGCCCGGAAGATTCAGAAGTTCCTGTCCCAGCCATTCTTTGTGGCCACCCAATTCACGGGTCTGGATGGGCGATATGTAAAGCTCACCGACACGATTCGCGGGTTTCGCGAGCTCTGTGAAGGCAAGTGGGACCACCTGCCGGAGCCGGCTTTTCACATGGTGGGAACGATCGAAGAGGCGCAGGAAAAAGCGAAGCGCCTGGAGGCCGGAGGCTCTTAACACCGATGCCGATCCAAGTTGAAATCGTCACGCCGGAACGCCTTCTGTGGAAGGACGAAGCTGATTTTGTGGCCGCTCCGGCCTGGGACGGCGAGATCGGGATTCTGCCCCACCACGCGCCGCTTCTGACCAGGCTTGGCGTGGGGGTCTTGCGCCTCACGATAGGCTCCGAGACCAAGCAGGTCGCGATTTCAGGCGGATTTCTGGAAGTCCAGCAGGGAAGCCAAGTTGCGATTTTCGCGGAAACCGCCGAATCGGCCGAAGAAATCGATATTGAGCGCGCCCGACAGGCGGCCGAGCGCGCCAAAGAGAAGCTGGCCTCCGCCGACCTCACCGGTCGCGAATTAGCGGAGGTGGAGTCGGCGCTCACGCGCGCGCTTCTCCGCATCAAGCTCGGCCAGGTCGTCCGGCGCCAACCCCCTCGCCCGGAGCCCATCCACACGTCTTAAGCATGTCCCTTCGCTCGATCACCAAATACGGCGAATCCGTCCTTCGAAAGAAAGCCGAGCCCGTTCAGGATCTCGGTCCGGACATCCAAAAATTGATCCTCGATATGTATGACACCATGTACGCGGCCAACGGAGTAGGCTTGGCGGCCCCGCAGGTGGGAATATCTCTGCGCCTCGCAGTCATCAACGTCACGCCGGACAAAAGAAACCGCCAGTTCGTGATCATTAATCCGAAAATTTTGAGCCGGGAAGGGAAGGCCGAGGCTGAAGAGGGCTGCTTGTCTTTGCCTGGCGTGGGCGGGGCTGCCTTCAAGCGTTCGGCCAAGGTCGTCGTCGAAGCTCTTAACGAGCAAGGTCTTCCTATCACAATCACGGCAGACGGACTTCTGGCCCGCTGTCTTCAGCATGAGATCGACCATTTGGAGGGAAAGCTCATTATTCACCGCGCGTCTTTGAAACGGCAATGGGAGATGCGCTGGGCGATCCGGAAGCTGAAGAAAGAAGATCTCTGGTAGCCTGCGGCCGCCCTGCGCCGAATTAAGAATCGCTTAAGAAATGCCAAAATAACTCCTTCTCAAAAGGGAGGTCTTGCTCGGTGAAGATTCTTTTCTTTGGCACACCAGCCGTCGCCGCGCCCTTTCTGGCGCATCTTTTGGAACGCGAGACGGTAACCGGCGTCGTCTGCAAGGCGGACGAGCCGGCCGGGCGCGGCTACGAAATTAAATCGCCTCCCGTTAAGCTCGCCGCCCAAAAAGCGTCCATTCCTGTTTTCCAGCCCACGGGTCCCTGGCAATCCAGCCAACTTGAGTCCCTGCGTTCTTTGGGAGCTGAAGTCGGCATCGTGGTCGCCTACGGGCGCATCATGCCGAGGGATGTTTTCCAGATTCCGCACCACGGATGCCTCAATATTCATTTCTCGATGCTTCCTCGCTACCGCGGCGCTGCGCCGATTCAATGGGCGCTCGTCAACGGCGAGACTCAAACCGGAGTGTCGGCTTTCTGGCTGGACGAAGGGATGGACACGGGGCCTCTCTTTGCGCAGCGTGCCGTTTCCATCGCCGCTGAAGACGACGTGGTGAGCCTCCGGGAAAAATTGGTGGGAGCGGGCCTCCTCCTCCTGGATGAGGTTCTCAACCGCTTGGCCGCGGGAAAAGAAACACGCGAGCCGCAAAAGGGGCCGGCCAGCCTCGCCCCGCGGCTAACCAAAGAGATGGGCCGCATCGATTGGAAGCTTCCCGCTGTGCGTTTGGGCAATCTTATCCGAGGTATCGTGGAGTGGCCGGGCGCTTCCACGCTTTATCCGACGCCGGCGGGCCCTCGGCAACTCAAGATTTTGAAGGCGAAGGCCGAGTCCGGAAATGGCAAAATGGAACCCGGCGCTATCGTCGAGCCGAGAAAGGGCGTGGGATTTTCGGTTCGTGCCGGAGAAGGTCAGCTATTGGCGCTTGAGGTCCAGGCGGAAGGGAAAAAACCGATGCCGGCCTGGTCGTTTTGGCAGGGCGCGAGGCTTAAAGTGGGAGATCAACTTGGTTGAAGTGCAGACGAAAGCGGCAACGTGCCTGCTCGACACGCCGTTGTCGGAATGGGTGACACTCGTCGAAGAGCTTGGCGAAAAGCCGTTTCGGGCGGGCCAGCTGGTCGATTGGGTGTTCAAGAAAAGGGCGCGCTCTTTTTCACAGATGTCCACCCTGCCGTCGGAGTTTCGCCGCCAGCTTGAGACCCGCTATTTTCTGAGGAGCCTCACTCTGGAACGCGTCGTCACCTCCGAAGAAGATGGCACGTCGCGGTATTTCTTCCAAACCCAAGACGGTAAGCCTGTTTCCTGCGTTTATCTTCCCTATGAGGACCGCCAATCGCTTTGCATTTCGACGCAGGTGGGCTGCGCCTGGGCTTGCGTGTTCTGCGCCTCGGGCCGGGTGGCCTTTGAACGGAATCTCACCGCCGGTGAGATCATCGACCAGATTCTCATCGTCGAAGAAGCTTCTGAGAAAAAGCTCACCAGCCTTCTTTTTATGGGCATGGGCGAGCCCTTGGCCAACTATCGCTCACTGGTTGAAGCGCTCCATATGATTCGATCTCCTTTGGCGCTCGATTTCGGAGCGCGGCATGTGACGGTCTCAACCTCGGGCCTGGCGCCCCAGATTGAGAAATTGGCCGAGGAGGCTCCCAAGGTGAACCTCGCCATTTCGCTTCATGCCGCCAACGACGAGCTTCGCAAGAAACTCCTGCCCAAGTCGTCCAAGTGGACGATCAAAGAAGTGATGAACGCGGCCAAGGCCTTTTCTAAGAAGACCGGATCGCGCGTGACGTTCGAGTACATCGTTCTCGATGGCATTAATGACACCGAGCAGGACGCTAAGCGTCTGTCGAACCTCGTCCGGGGGCCCGCGCAGCACGGGGATTATTGGGTAAACCTCATCGCTTATAATCCGGTGCCCGGCCTTCCGTATAAAAGGCCCGACGACAAGAAAATCGAAGCGTTTAAGGCGGTCCTTACGGCGCGTCATGTGCCGGTTCGCCTAAGGAAGCCCCAGGGAGTAGACATTGGCGCAGGTTGCGGCCAGCTAGGAGAGGCGCAATGACAGAGATCGAGAATCCGTTCGGCGGACCTGAGAATCCATTCGAAACCCCGCCTCCGCCGAAGCGGGACCCCCGGCGATCTGCCGGTTACTGGCTGAAAAAGCCGTGGGTCATTGTCCTTATCGGTTTGGTGGTTATGGGCGCGGTTCTGGGGCTGTCGATCAACCAGTTGATGCAGGCGCTTCTCCACAGCCAACCCGAGGTTCAGGTCCCCAATCTTGAGGGGAAAACTCTGATGGATGCCCTGGGAGTGGCTTCGAAATTGAATTTGTCGATCGTGCAAGACGGAACCGAGTTTGATGAAAGCCTTCCGGCGGGTACGATCGTTCGCCAGCAGCCGCCTTCAGGAATGCAGGTGCGGCAGGGCCGCTCGATTCGAGTCGTGGTCTCCAAAGGAGGCCAAGTTCTTTTTGTGCCCGAGGTCGTTGGGAAACCCATCGAGGAAGCGCAAAGCGTCTTGGCGGGCGAGCGGCTTCAAATGGGAGCTGTCTCTGATATTTATTCGACGGGAACCGCGCGCGGCATCGTGCTTTCGCAGTCCCCCAGTTCGGGAACCGTGGTGACGCGAGGCGCCTTCATCGATATTGGCGTCTCCAAGGGCGCTCCGCCGGCGGGAGCCCCCCTCATTCCTGATTTTAAGGGAAAAACCTCCGACACGGTTCAGCAGTGGGCCGATAACGCCGGCTCAAACGTCGACGTGACCGAAGATCCCAAGGCGGTGGGAGAGCCCGGAACGGTCTTGAAGCAGGATCCGGCGCCCAACCAACCGGTTGTGGACGGCCAGAAGATTCGCATCACGATTGTGCCGCTGCTTTCCGCGGGGCAGGGAACCCGCTATACCTATGAAGTTCCCCAGGACCAGACCGAGGAAGTTACGGTGCGGATCATGGCCCGCGATAACCGCGGCGAAAGTAAAATCTACGAAGGAAAACAAAAGCCGGGCAGCAAGATCGAGATTCCGCTCGGCGTCACGACCACCACGCGCATTCGCGTGTATCTGAATGACGTTCTGAAGGAAGAAAAGGTCGTCGAACCATAAGCCATGGGTATCCTCGTTTCGCCGTCGATTCTTTCCGCTGATTTCGCGAAACTGGCTGAGGCGGCCCGCCAAATGGAACGGGCCGGCGCCGACTGGCTGCACGTGGACGTCATGGACGGTCATTTCGTTCCGAATATCACCATTGGCCCTGTCGTTGTTAAAAGCTTGAAAAAACACACGTCGCTTCCGCTCGATGTCCATCTGATGATTACTGATCCGCTGAAATACGCGGAACCGTTTGCAAAGGCGGGAGCCTGGGGCCTGACGTTTCATATCGAGGCCGTTCGCGATCCCGCCCCTGTGATCGCTGAGTTCAAACGCCTGGGTGTGAAGCCCGGCCTTTCCATCAAACCCAAGACGGCGGCGTCGGCCGTTCTTCCTTATCTTAAAGACCTCCATCTCGTGCTCGTGATGACGGTTGAACCGGGCTTTGGTGGTCAGGCCTTCATGCCGGAGATGGTTCCCAAGATCCGCGAGATCTCGGGCTACATCCGGGACCATAAGCTTTCCTGCCAAGTTGAAGTGGACGGCGGCATTGACGCCATGACGGGAAGGGAATCTGCGGCGGCCGGCGCCCACGTGCTCGTCGCCGGGAACTCAATTTTTAATGCCCCCGATCCAGCGGCTGCGGTCGCACAACTGAAAGCCATCGGGAACTGAGCCTTTCCCCGGATTCCATGAGAATCTCCCGCCCCTTGGCCTGCGCGATCGCGCTTTCGGCCACTGTCATCGGTTACTCATTTACCGTCATGGAAATCGCGCCCACGCCGGCCGGCCTGGCTGATCACGCAGCGTCGGCGCTTCTTTTTCCGCTTCTGTTCGCTGTCGCCTTCAAACTTCCAGGCCGGTTCCCTCGCGCTCTTTTTACGTTTCTTCTGACGGCCGTTTTTTCCATCTTCTTTCTTTTCAACACGCTCCACTACCGGTTCTTCCATACCTGGGGGGAGATGGACGCTCTGCAGCAATGGGATGACTTAATAACGCTGGGCGCGGCCGTTCGCTCGCTGATCCGTGGCCCCGATATCGTGTTTCTGGCGGTTATTCCCTTCTTGCTTTGGGCGGCGGCCCAACGGGGGAACGCGATTTCTGAAGGGCGCAGAGCGCTCGCGGGGCTTGGCATGGCCCTCATCTGCTTCGTGGCCGCTCACCACTGGCTGGCCTCTCCAGGAGAGCTTTTTTCGGAATCGGATCCTCTTTTCTACGCCCTTCGAATCAAAGCCGCCCTATTTTATTCACCGCCGATCCGGTTGGGGAGTCCCGAGGAAGAAAGGCGGCAAGCGATCCGGTTCCAGCTTTTGAACAAGACGGTCTATTCGCGTCCTGCGGCGAGCGGATACCCTCTGGAGAAAACGCCTCTTCCCAAAAGGTCCGCGCTTCCATTTGCAATCCAGACGCGCCCCAACGTGGTTATAATTCTCATGGAGTCCGTCCGCGCGCTCGAGTGCGGAGCCTACGGAGGATCGCCGACTTTGACGCCCAATCTCGACCGCCTGGCGGCCCAAGGGATTCAATTCCAAAATTTCTATGCGAACGGCTGCCAGACCGTTCGAGCCGAATTCGCGATTCAGACGTCCTACCTGCCGAGGCTCGTGGGAGCCCCCGAGTACCGGCAATGCCCGAAACTTTCGGTCCTCACGCTTCCGCAAGTTCTCAAAATGAAGGGATACCGCACGCTCTGGATCAGCTCTTACTCTCCCACCTACGACGACAAAATCGGTTTTCTTTCGGCTCATGGAATCGAGTCTTTCTACAGTGATCCACCCACGACGTCTCCCAAGCGAGGCTGGGGTCCGCCGGACGAAGATCTTTTTAGGTATGTTCGAGATGTGCTCTCGAAGGAGAAGCAGCCGTTTTTCGCCGAGGTGATGACGCTCAGCAATCATTATCCTTGGCAGGACGGGATTCCCACGGCTTCCCAGACGCCGCCTGTCCGCGGCGAAAGCCTCTATCAATCCTACGCGCAAGGGATTTATTACACGGACTATGCGATCGGCCAATTCCTGGAGGCCATCCGAGGCACGCCCCTCGCCGAGAACACGGTCTTCGTGGTCTTGGGGGACCACGGCATCTGGCTTTTTCCGGAACGCGAGAGTTTAAGGGGACTCGCCTCGCGCCAAGAGGCGTACTTCCGGATTCCTTGCCTGCTGTGGTCGCCCCGGCTCCTCAAACCCCAGCGGATTGCCGCCCTGGGAAGCCAAATCGATCTGGCGCCTACGATCCTTGATCTATTGGATATCGCGGTTCCCAACGCGTTTCTGGGAACGAGTCTTTTTCGGGACGACACGGACAAGCGCTTTGTCCTCATGGTGCATGATGGCAGGTGGAATCTAAGGCGAGGGAGCGACTACGACTATGACGCGGGGCCCGAGTTATTCGAAAGTCATTTTCCATTTCGAAGCGGGAAATCCGAGGATGAATCGCGAAGCCGCCGTCTTCATTTCACGAGCTCGGACGATGTGCTGCGTTCTCAAGATGAGGCGCGGGGGATGCCCTTGGGGGAGGAGGCCTCTCGAGACATGGACCGGTTCGGTACGGAGGCGCTTGGATTCTACAACGCGCTCATGACGGCCGACGGGATCTGGCCGCGGAACTAAGGCTTAAGGAGCTCGACGATTTTTCCTTCTTTTCCATCGTCGATGATGAAGTCCAAGGCCGAGACGACGGGAAACAGCCGCCCGGCAACGAGCAGATGGGCCCACGTGGGAGCGCAGCCGGTCATTTGCACGTGCTTGCCCTTGTATGGGGAAAGATCAAGCGAGGAGAGTTTTGATTCGAAGTTCGACAACTCAATGCGCCCGGAGGCGATGTCGTTTAAGTCGAGAGTGACTTTGTCCGCGCTCATACGGTGAAAGACTGCCCGCACGAGCACTCGGCAACCGCCTGAGGATTTTTCACCTTGAAGCCGGAGGCCATCAGCCCCGAGACGTAGTCCAGTTCTGACCCAGCCATGTAAAGAATCGCCTTGGGGTCCATGTAGACTTTGAGGCCTTCAAACTCCGTCACGCTGTCGCGGGTTTGCGGCGCCTCGAAGTCGGGCTCAACTTTGTACTCGAACCCGGAACAGCCGCCCGAGGTCACGCGAATTCGCAGAGCCCCGCCCGGCTTGCCGGTTTTCTCCAGAAGGGACTTGGCTCGTTTAACCGCGTTTTCCGTCAGCCGGATCATGGTGCGCTAGACTTCGAATGAATTCCCGCAGCCGCAGGATTTCTTGGCGTTGGGATTCTGAATCGCGAAGCCTTCGGATCCGAATTCTTCTTTATAGTCGATGGTCGAGCCCTCGAGGAGCTTTCCGCTTTGCGGATCGACGATGAGATGGAAGCCCTCGAATTCCTGCTTGGCGTCGACCTCTTGCGGATCGTCGAACTTGAAGCCGTAGGAATATCCAGAGCAGCCGCCTGATTCCACGAATACGCGCAGCGGCTTTCCCGCCAGCGACTGGTCCTGCTGATAGAATTCCTTGATTTTCGAAATGGCTTTGTCTGTCAGTGTGATGCTCATTAATCCTCCCTGAGAATGCTTAAGTGTACCTTTTTTGTCAACAATTGGCAATTGGATGAAAGCGTTTGATTGTCAGTTATATACGAAGAGTTGGAAAAGGCGGGAAGTTCGAGGAAAATAGAGCAAGGTCACGCGAGCAAGATTGACCCCTAGAGCCTTTCTTCGCCTCGTGACCCTGCTCTCTCGCTTGGTCCCTTAGGACAAGCTTGCTTGAAAGCGGGAGGATGTGGGGATTTTGGTTGTTGGTGACCCACGCTCGGTTAGGGTAACCTCGCCCAACATCGCTCCCAAATTCTTTTTATCTCAAAGATCGTTGTGCGTCTTGGTCCGTCTAATTCAGAGTAGTGCCGAGCACGGGATTAGTCAAGAGAATTCAGAGTGACAAATGTTCGCCCGGTTTTTATCACACGAAATCGACGAGTTTCCGCCGGAAACGTTTTAGCCGTGGTGATGTTCGAGGAACTTTTCGGCGCTGATGGCCGCCATGCATCCAGTCCCGGCGGCCGTAATCGCCTGCCGGAACGTGTGATCGACGACGTCGCCGCTGGCAAAGACGCCCGGAATGCTCGTTTGAGTTTTTCCGTCGACGACGATGTAGCCTTCCTTGTCGGTCTTCAGGATGCTGGCGAATAAACTCGAGTTGGGAATGTGTCCGATCGCGAGAAAAAGTCCGTCGATCGGGAGCTCGCTTTGGCGCCCTGAGTCGACGTCCTTAAGCTTGAGGCCGCTCACCTTTCCGTTTCCCAGCACCTCTTCGACCACGTTGCCCAACTGCCAGGAGATCTTTGGATTTTTCTTCGCGCGATCCTGCATGATCTTGGTGGCCCGGAGCTCTTTGCGCCGATGCACGACGACGACCTCACTCGCAAACCGGGTGAGAAACACGGCTTCTTCCATGGCCGAATCGCCGCCGCCAACAACAGCGACTTTCTTCTGCTTGTAGAACGCGCCGTCGCAGGTCGCGCAGGAGGTGACGCCATGGCCCCAAAGCGTCTTCTCCGAAGGTAATCCCAGTTTCCTCGGCGCGGCGCCCGTGGCGATGATGACGGACTTGGCCGAGACCGTCTGATCCTCATAAGTGATCTGGAACGGCCGCTTGTCGAATTTAACGGCTGTGACATCCTTGAAAATAACTTCGGCCCCGAATCGCTCGGCCTGCTTCTGCATGGCAGTCATAAGATCGGGACCCAGTATCCCTTCGGGGAAGCCGGGAAAATTTTCCACTTCGGTTGTGGTGATGAGTTGGCCCCCTGCCGAATAGCCAGCCAAAACCAGCGGCCGGAGATTCGCGCGCGCCGCATAGATGGCCGCCGTGTAGCCGGCGGGTCCGCTGCCGATAATGATCACGTCTCTTTCCATATAGTTAATAACCCCTCAGATTGAAGTGAGTTCCAGCAAATGGCCGGTATCATTGTACCGGATCACACGCCAACGGTCTTCCCGCTTTTGCAGTTCGGATAAACCGGTGTTCCAGCTAGCCCATCCAGCCCATGTGTCGGCGGGAATCCCCATGACTGACATGAGAGCGGCGCGAACGGGGCCGCCCGACGTGAAAAGCGCCACCGTTTGCCCGGCGTGGTCTTCAGAGATCTTGAGCATCGCGCCAGACACCCGTTGGCTGAGCTCCGTCCAAGTCTCCCCGCCCGGCGGCCGGAATCCGGCTGTCGCTCGATAAGTCTTAGCCCCTTCCGGGTTTTCCGCCACGATGTCCGGCCAAAGCCTGCCTTCCCAGGCTCCAAGGTTTCGTTCCCGGAGCTCCGGCAAAAGAGTTAATGGTACGCTGGGAGCAAGCGCCAATTGAGCCGTCGCGACGCAACGGTCATGGTCGCTGGAGAAGGCGGCATCCAACTTCAGTTTTTTGAGCCGGCCTCCGAGCCTGCGAGCTTGGAGTTGCCCAGCCTCTGTCAGACTCGAATTAAGAAAACCTTGGATGCGCTGCTCGCGGTTCCAGAGTGTTTCTGCATGGCGAATAAAAAGCAAAGTTGTCGCATTCACGGGACTGAGCCTGAAAGTCGCCCCATGGTATCAGTTTTTCGCAATGATCCTTTCGGGCCGCCCGGTCGAATCTCCATTCTAGCTGTTCCGGACGGAGCCGAGAAAGGCCCTGCCTTTTTTCGGTGTTGGTCAAACTCAGCGTGATTTTGTGAAAGGGCCCGGCTCCGCCCAGCGTGATCATTTTCGAAATTCGGAGACTGGTCGAGGGATCCTCGGCCAGAAACGTCACCGACCCCGGAGACGCTTGGTTCACCGAAAAGTCAAGCGCCGGGAAGGTCTCGAGCGGATAGACTTGGCCTTGGTCGGAGTGAACCAATTCCACCCAATGGTCTTTTTCTCTTAACTTCCAGCTTTTGACCCGGGCGCCCCGGCTTTCCACCGTCACGATCTCGCGATCGGTTTTAAGGACGGTGATGGCCTTCTTGACGGCCGGCAGGGCGGATGGAGCGGGCGCCGAAGCCGCTGGCGGGGGCGCCACGACGGCCGTATGCGTCGGCCCAAAGACCGACTTGGACGGAGCGTACCGGCTGGCCACGAACACGTCCCAGAGGACGATGAACGTGACCGAAATGAGGATGGTCAGTATCATGTTGCTGTTGTTCTTCATTTGGTTCCTTTGACGGAGGCCTGATTGACCGGATCGAAGCCGCTGCCGCCCCAGGGATGGCATCGCAAAAGACGCCTGGCACCCAACGCCGCCCCCGAACCCAGCCCGCTCGATCATTGCCTCTTCTATATACACCGAGCACGTGGGAACGTAACGGCACCGGCTACCCAAATAAGGCGAAACCGCCCTCCGGTAAAACCCGAAGGCGGCTTTCAGCAGAGAAGTTTCGGTTCCACTAAACGATCTCTTCATTTTTTAAGCACAAGGAGAGCGCTTCGATTGTCCCTAGATCCGGGAGGCGCAAAGCTGTCTGGAAAAAAAGGGAGGGCCTAGACCGTTTTGCCGATCAGGCAGAGAGAATGCGTCTTTTTTTCTGACGGCGCCGGCTGGAGCACTTTGCGCCCGCCCGCCGTTTTCATCCGTGCACGATATCCGATTTTTTCTTCCGTCACCGCTTGTTCGGCTCCTTGTTGAAATATACTCAGAGCCTGGTCTTTTCCTGGGGTTGTTTTTGAGATCCGCGCGTGCAATCCGTAGCAAAAGGAAGGAGAATATGAAGAAGCCCGGCCTCTATATCGGAATCATTGCTATCCCATTCCTCCTTCAACCCCTGCTGCGGGCAGATCTGGCCTTAAGACCGGATTAAATTTCAACGAAGATGTTTGGGGGCATTGCGAAACAGGCCCTCGTTTTGAGCAGGAAGGCAACATTGATCGCGGCGGTTTGCAACGGGAGCGGCGCGATCCGTCACCGGCGGGTTTCTTGGGCGGGAACAAGCGCGGAGAGACGAGGAAGCGTAAAGCAAAAGATGGACCCTCTCCCGGGGGCCGGCTCGACCCAGATGCGACCCCCGTGGCGTTCGATGATTTTCTTGCAGAACGCCAGTCCGACGCCTTGGCCCGGAATTTTCTCCGTGCCGGACAGGCGCCTCCCGAATTCGAAGATCTGGCCGGCCCGCAACGGATCGATGCCAACCCCACGGTCCTGCACCCGGACCTCCCATTCGGCGGGCTTTTCGACGGCGGAAATGTCAATATCGGCCGCCGCCCCGCCCGAGAACTTGAGCGCGTTCTGGATCAAGTTCTGAAACACCTGCCGCATAAACGTTCGATTGCCAGAGACCGTGGGGAGGTCTCCAACCCGGACGCGTGCCTCTGCCGACGCCATCTGCTCCCCGAACTCGGACAAGACGTCCTGGACCATGGAACTGAGGTTCACGGGGGAAAGCGGCAGCGACTCCTGCGCGTACCGTGAATATTGCAAGAGATTCCGTATCAAGTCCCCCATCCGCTGGGCGGCGCTTTGCAGTCGCTCCATATAGCCGCTCTCTTTTTCGCTCAAACCCTTCGCCGATTCTTTGAGGAGTTCAATATAGGACCGGACGTGGTTGAGCGGCGACTGCAGATCGTGGGAGACGATCGCGGCGAACTGATCCAGGTCCCGGTTGGAAGCGGCCAGGCGCGCCTCCGCGCGGGCTTTTTCGGCGATCTCGCGCTGCAAAGAATCGTTGGTCCGAATCAGGTTGGCGGTACGGGTCCGCACTTTTTCTTCGAGCGCCTCATTGGCCTCCTGGAGCGCACGTTCGGCCCGGCGGCGCCGGCGGAGCTCGCGATGCATCAGAAACAAGGAAACCACCAAGGAGGAAATCGCCATCAAGCCGCCGAGCGTCATGATCGAAACCGTGCGGCGGTAACTGAGGCGCTTGCGCTGATCCTCCAGGTTGAGGAGGTTCTTTTCCTGCTGCTGCATCGCCTTGACCATCGAGCGGATCTTTGCCAATGCCTGCCACTCGCCGATCCGGGAGGCCTGGGAGAGAGTCGGCGCCGCCAAGGGGTTCGGCGGGCGAAGGCGCGTGAGGCTTGGTCTCAGCCCTATTTTCGAAGACAATTCATCCGAAAGCTCTTTCAGTTGGGTTTGTTGGTCAGGGTTTGGCAAGAGCGCGTTGAGGCGCGACATCTGGGCCTCGAGCAGCGTTTTATCGTTGCGGAGGGTGTCCACGAGTTGCGGTTTGCCGCTTGTCAGGTAGCCGTGCTTGGCGTCTTCGGCGTCCTCGGCAACCGCCAGCAGCGTCTCCAAATTCCCCTGGACCTGATAGGTGTGATCGACGAGGCCCGCCATGTTGCGGAACCGGTAAAGGTGCCAGAACGAATCCACGGTAACAGCGGTGAGGCTGATGAAGACGAGAAAGAATCCGGCAGTGATCTTTTGTTCAATGGAAAAAGACATTCGGCAATTCCTGCTGTGCCCAGGCATTTTACCATTTGAGCGCTCTCCGGGCACAGGGTGTTCATCTTTAGGCACTGGTATTACCAGTACCCATTTTTCGTATCCTAGCGGATTATAGGGACTCCTAGAATCGAAACGCCGTTTTTTTCGCGTTCGATTCTAATGAGATAGAATCGAAGCACCACAGGGTTTTTCAGCGAACATGTCCGACAACAACTTTGACATCATCGTGATCGGCGCCGGACACGCGGCGATCGAAGCCGCGCTGGCTCCGGCGCGGATGGGCTTGCGCGTGCTGATGATGACGCTCGACCCTCAGAAAATCGGCCAGATGTCCTGCAACCCGGCCGTGGGCGGAATCGCGAAGGGTCAAGTGGTTCGCGAGATCGATGCTTTGGGCGGCGAGATGGCGCGCGCGACCGATCGGGCCGGCATTCAATTCCGAATGCTGAACCGCGGCAAAGGCCCCGCCGTTTGGAGTCCTCGAGCACAATGCGACCGCGACCTTTACCGGCGCGTAATGGGAGCCACAGTCGCTGGCCAGCCAAACCTCACGGTTGTTGCCGCCGAAGCGGCCGATCTTTTGACCCGCGGAGGACGCGTGGCCGGAGTCATTGATCGCCATGGCCAGCAGCACCATTCGCGGGCTGTGGTCCTGGGCACCGGAACCTTCCTCAAAGGGCTTCTTCATTGCGGGCTGGAAACTGTTCCCGGCGGGCGCCGCGAAGAGCCTCCGGCCAATCTTTTGTCGGATGCGCTTCGCCGGTTTGGTTTTGAGATGGGCCGTCTTAAGACGGGAACGCCCATGCGCTTGGACGGCCGCACCATCAACTATGCGGCCTGCCAGCTGCAGCCGGGGGACGAAAATCCCATTCCCTTTTCTCATTTCACGCGCGATTTGCCGCAGAAGCAAATCCCTTGCTGGCTCACACACACGAACGCGTCAACCCATCGCTTGATCGCGGACAACCTGGACCGGTCGCCGATCTATTCGGGGCGCGTGAAAGCGACGGGCGTCCGTTATTGTCCCTCCATCGAAGACAAGGTCGTCAAATTCCCGCACCACGATCGGCACCATGTGTTTATTGAGCCCGAAGGCTATTTCACGGACGAGGTTTATATAAACGGACTGTTCACGAGCCTGCCCTCTGATATTCAGGAAAAAATGGTCCACACGATCCCCGGACTTGAGGAGGCGCGGTTCGTCCGTTACGGTTACGCCGTGGAATACGATTTCTGCCCGCCGACCCAGCTCCACCCGACCCTTGAAACCAAGCTCATCCCGGGCCTCTATCTTGCGGGCCAGATTAATGGCACCACGGGTTACGAGGAAGCGGCGGGACAGGGACTTGTTGCCGGCATCAACGCGGCGCTCTCGCTCAAGTCGGAATTGCCGCTCGTTTTAGGACGCGATGAGTCGTTTATCGGCGTCATGATCGACGACCTGGTCACGAAAGGCACGGACGAGCCCTATCGCCTGCTCACGAGCCGCGCGGAATACCGACTTCACTTGCGGTGGGATAACGCCGACCTTCGCCTCCTGGATTATGGACGTCGCACGGGACTCGTGAGCAAGTCTGATCACGAAACTTTTGGGAATTATCGCGGGCGCGTCTTAGAGGCCTTGGCTCAACCCGGCGTTCTTGGTTCACCGATGCGGCCCTTTCGCGATGGAGACGAGACCGAGGATCCGCTTCTTGCTTTCCAGGTTGAAGACGGTCCCTGGTCGGAAGTTTTTGAGGCGTATCAGGTATGGGTCCAGCACAAGTACAGCGGATACCTCGATCGCCAGCAAGCCGAGATCGCTCGCTTTCAGAAACTCGAGGCCAAACGCATTCCCGAGGCGATCGACTATGGCCGCGTGCCCGGACTGCTCTTGGAGGCCCGCGAGAAGTTGCGCCGCTCGAAGCCGTTCTCGTTGGGGCAGGCGTCGCGAATCCCCGGGGTGACGCCAGCCGATATCAGCGTGCTGATGGTTCATTTGAAAAGATTTCACGGCGGGCCACAGCGGCCGGTCGCGGCCTAGCGCTTAAAAGGAGCCCTTGTGGAAAAAGAAGAAGCCAACCCCGAGAAACCCGAAAAAGACGACTGGGCTCCCGCCCTTCAGAAAACACTGGCCCGCTGGGAAGTGACGCTTCCGCCCGACGGCCTCGAAAATTTCAGGATCTACCTCCACGAACTCGATCATTGGAATCAAAGGATTAACTTAACCGCTCTCCGCGAGCCGAAGCACATTGCGCTGGGGCACTTTGCCGATTCCTTGGCGCCCATGTGCGTCGATAAGGTCTTTGAGGCGAAGCACATCCAGGCGATCGACATCGGGACCGGGGCTGGTTTCCCCGGGCTGCCCCTTAAAATCGCCAATCCCGATTGGCGGTTCACGCTGCTTGAGTCAGTGGGCAAGAAATGCGATTTCTTGAGAGCCGTGATCAACGCCATGGAGCTCAATCACGTGGAGGTGTTTCAGAAACGGGCCGAGGAAATCGGCCATGACAAGGAGCATCGGGAAAAATACGATTTTGTATTTGCCCGGGCGCTGTCGGGGCTTTCGACGCTCATCGAATATGGCCTGCCGTTTCTTAAGATGAACGGCATCCTCATCGCCCATCGGGGGCGGACCGCCGCCGATGAGGCCTCACGGGTGAACGTTGCGCTTGAGGAACTGGGAGGGGAGATCGACGGAATCCACCACTACGAAATCCCCGATCTGGGCGGCTCGCGCGCATTGGTCCTCGTAAAAAAAGTCCGTGCCACAACCAAGCACTATCCGCGCCGAGCCGGAGTGGCCGCTAAACGCCCCTTGTAGTCTGGGCCAGGCGGCCTTTTAGATGTTTCCAATTCGAGATAACATCCGCTCCCGAACGTTTCCGTTCGTCAACTACCTGATCATTCTGGCGAACCTGCTCATGTTCTGCCGAGAGCTGCAGCTGGTTCATCTGCGGGCTATTGAGCCGTTTATGATCCACTACAGTCTGATTCCCGCCCGTTTTTTTTCCGATCCGTTCGCTCATTGGCCGGAGGTATTTTCGGCGATGTTTCTGCATGGGGGGTGGGCGCATGTGATCGGCAATATGTGGTTTCTCTTTATCTTTGGCGACAGCGTCGAAGACAATATGGGTCACGTCCGCTACTTTTTCTTCTATCTCCTGTGCGGATTCGGAGCGGCCGCGGCGCAGCTCTTTGCTGGCCCTAGGTCCGCGGTTCCGATGTTGGGAGCTTCGGGCGCGATCGCCGGAGTGTTGGGGGCTTACTGCCTGCTTTATCCGACCGCGCAGGTGACGACGTTATTTGTCTTTTTTATTTTTATCCGTTTCATCGACATTCCCGCCCTCTTCTACTTGGGTCTTTGGTTCTTGGTCCAAGCTATGAATGGCATGGGGTCTTTGGCTGCCCATCAAAATGCCGGCGGCATCGCGTGGTGGGCGCACGCGGGGGGATTTGTGACGGGCTTTCTTCTGGTTATCCTCTTCGCGAAACGCCGGCGCCGCCCCCTTCCGGATTGAAAGCGTTCTCCTTTTCGTGGCCCAGTCTCCTTCCGCGGTTTGATTTCACAGGCCCCTGTTCCTTTGGAAATAATTGACGCCTAGGTATTTTTTCAATTTAAGGCCATGCGATTTGAGTGGATTTGACAAGGGCCAGAGGTTGTTCTAGATTGCCGGAGAACGCAATTATTAGAAAAAAGGATTTTTTGTGACGATGAAATTCGGGACTTCAGGATGGCGAGACATCATCGCCGAAGGCTTCACGTTTCCCAACCTGAGAATCTGCACTCAAGCGATTGCCGAGCAAATCTTCCGCGAGAAGGACTACAACAAGCCGATCGTTGTCGGTTATGACACCCGTTTTCTCTCTGAACAATTCGCAGCCGACGCCGCCCGAATCTTGGCGAACAATGGTCTCGAGGTTCGCTTCAGCGACCGCGATGTACCCACCCCCGTGGTGGCTTTTGAAATCATCCGCACAAACGCTGCGGCCGGCATCAATATCACGGCTAGCCACAACCCCTACGACTACAACGGACTGAAATTATCGACCGGCTGGGGCGGCCCCGCGCTTCCGGAAACAACCGAGGCCATTGAGCGCCTCTGCCACGTGATCCGAACCGAAGACGTGGCTTTGAAGCCGAAGGCGCAGGACGCTTCCTTGGCCGGAAAGCTTATCCGCCGCGAGAATTTCCATCCCGCCTACGCCAAGCACGTGAAATCGCTTTTGGACCCGGCGGCTTTCAAGCAGCGACGCCTGCGCATCGTTGTGGATGTTCTTCATGGGACGGGTCACGGCTATCTGCCCGAGCTTCTTCGCGAGATGGGCTGCGAGGTGGACGTGATCCATGAAGAGCGCGAAGTCACTTTCGGCGGCGGGGGGCCTGATCCGTCGACCGAGGGGCTCAAAGAACTTGCTGCGCTCGTTCGGCGGCGGAAAGCCCACCTGGGCCTTGCGACCGACGGAGACGCCGATCGCTTCGGCGTCATCGACGCCGATGGCTCGGTCATCTCAGCCAACGACATTCTGGCGCTTCTTAGCCGCTACGTTCATCAGTCGCGCGGCTGGACCGGCATTATCGCCAAGAGCGTGATGACCACGCATGCGATTGACGCGGTTGCCCGCAAGTACGGCCTCGAACTCAAGGAGACGCCCGTCGGCTTCAAGCATATCGCAGAAGTCATGAAGGAAGCCGATTCCATTGTGCCGTCCAAGGACGGCCAGTTCGTGATGGGAGCCGAGGAGTCGGGCGGATTTACGATGCGCGGCCACGTTCCGGAAAAAGACGGCATTTTGGCGTGCTTGATGGTGGCGGAGATGGTCGCCTCGACGAAAAAATCCATCAAAGAACTCATGAAGTCTCTTTACGAAGAAGTGGGCGTGCATCTGACGCGCCGGATCAATATCCGGGCCACCTCGGATATCGTGAGCCATCTCAAAGAACAGTTTTCCTCCAAGCCTCCAACGGAAATCGACGGCTTGCATGTCCATCGCATCGTCGAACTGGACGGCTTCAAGTTTGTGTTTCAAGGCGGCAGCTGGCTCGGCGTTCGCTTCTCCGGCACCGAACCGATTGTGCGTCTTTATTGCGAAGGTTCTTCAGAAAAACAGCTGGAGATTTTGGTCAAAGCCGGTGAGAACCTGATTCAAACCGGGCCTGCGGCCCGGCGAGCGGCGAAAGCCGGGCACCGGAAAGTCGCCAGGTAACCGCTGAAAATCCGACATTTTCCTTCAAATTTTGTAGAATTGCCTTCCGTCGAGCTGAAGAAACGTCATTCAATCCAACACATCCCGCGGAGGGCGCTTTTGAAATCTTTTAACGTCCGGCAGAAGGCGCGCGGACGCCAGTTTCCCTTGGTCATCGGCCATCGCGGCGCCATGGGTCACGCGCCAGAAAACACGATGACTTCATTCGAGCAAGCCCTCGACCTTGGGGCCGACATGCTTGAGTTCGACGTCCGCTTGACCAAAGACGGCGTGGCGGTCGTCGTGCATGACGCCAATCTCGACCGCACCTCCAACAAATCCCTGAACGTGGCCGACTTGAACGCCAAGGACATTTTGGAGCTGGACGCCGGGTCTTGGTTCGACCTTCGATTCGCCGGCGAACGGATTCCCCGGCTTGCCACCGTTCTCAAGTGGTCTCAAAACAAGAAGACCAAAACCGGAGAGAAGTTGTCTTTTTTTGTCGAACTCAAAGTCGACGGCGACGAGGCGCGGCGCGAGATGCTGGTCAAGGCCGTGGTTAAAGAACTCAAAGAGTTCAAGGTGTCCGATAACTCCGTCCTCATCTCGTTTGACGAGCCGTCTTTGATGATCTCCCATAAAATCAACCCTGATGTGAGCACCGGCTTCCTCTATTCTGATTTCCTGCACGACGCGCTGGACCGCGCCAAGAAGTTGAAGGCAAACCATATTCTGCCCCGGAAAGACCGCGTGACCGGCGACCTCGTGACCGAGGCCCACTCGGCCGGCATGGGCGTTATGGCCTGGACCGCCGACCGTCTCGACGAATTTCGAAAGCTGGTTATCTGGGAGGTGGACGCCATCGCCACGAATTATCCGGACCGGCTCATCGAGTTTTACGACCGCTAAGCGCGGCGTCTCCTTTTACTTTCCAAAAAATCTGCCGTCATGAATTCCATCTCCTGTCTATCGGCATCTGATTTAGAGCTCTTGGACGAGCGAGCCCGCGCTTTGGGTTTTGACCATGTGGGTGTTTCTCCGCTGCGCATCCCCGAAGTTGACCGCGCCGCTTATGAATCTTGGTGCGACGAGGGGTCGGCCTCCGGCATGGAGTATATGACGCGCAACCGCGCGGCCCGGATGAATCCCGCCGCCGCCTTTCCCGAAGCCCGATCCGTGCTCACGCTCGGCGTCAGTTATTTCCAAGGGCCTTTTCCGGAGAAGCCAGGCCTCGCTTACGGGCGGGTGGCCCGCTACGCCTGGGGAGAAGATTACCATCCGGTGATTCTGGCCCGGCTGCATCAGCTGGCCCAAGAAATTGTGTCCCGGGGCGTTCGTTTCGCGTTGCCGGCCGTCGATACGAAGCCGATTTTGGAGCGGGCATTGGCCCGCCAATCAGGCGAAGGATTTGTCGGAAAAAACACCGTGTTCATTGTGCCGGGACGGCCCAACGGATTTCATGTGGGATCCTGGCTTTTTCTGGCGGAAATTCTCCTTGATTGCGAGGTTCCCGAGGGACCCAGGCCTGTTTCCCTGTCGGCTTGCGGCGGCTGCACGAAGTGTTTGGACGTGTGCCCCACCGAGGCTTTTGACGGCCCGTACAGGCTCAAGTCAGATCGCTGCATTTCCTACCTCACGATTGAAAACAAAGGGGAGATCCCGTTTTCGATGCGGGATAGGCTCACCGATTGGATCTTTGGCTGCGATCTTTGCCAGGAGGTTTGCCCGTTCAACGCGCGGGCCAAAAAATCGCGCTGGCCGGAGCTCGAGGCGAGCCGCGGGGTGGGGCCTTGGATTTCCTTATCGGAAATTCTTGCTGTGAAAACCGCCCGGGAATTCGAGGGGCGGTGGGGGAAGACGCCTCTGGCTCGCGCCAAGCGCCGGGGACTCCTTCGCAATGCCTGCGTGGCCGCCGGCAATTCCGCCGAGGAGAGCCTGGGCCCGGTTTTGGAACCGCTCCTTCAGGACCCGGAGCCCTTGCTGCGGGGCCATGCCCTCTGGGCGCTTCATCGTTTGCGGCCGACCCGCGCTCGACGGCTCGCTGAAACCGTCCTCCGGAATGAAACGGACGCCGGCGTGCAAGATGAGTGCCGGCGGATTCTGGCCGCCTAGCCATGGAAAGGACGCCGGCCGCCGAACTCATCGCCCAGGAAATCGGCCGACGCGGTCCTATCGATTTCAGCCGCTTTCTGGAACTCGCGCTCTATCATCCCCAATATGGCTACTACAGCCGTCAAAAGCCCCAGCGAGGGCGCGCCGGGGATTATTTCACGTCGCTTCAAGTCTCGCCGCTTTTCGCCCGGATCGCCGCCGAGACGATTCGACTGATGCGGCAGACGCTTGAGAGTTCTTACTTCACGCTAATTGAGGTCGGCGGCGGAGATGGGGAGCTCCTAGAGGGGATTCTCGAGGAGCTTTACCGCCGCGAAAGCCCCAAGGGGTTGCGCGTGATGGCCGTCGAGCGCTCTCGGTCGGCTCGCGACAGGATTTGGCGGCGCCTCTCCCGGTTTCCGAAGTGCCAGGTGGTGCCTTCCCTCGAAGAAGCGGACTGGTCGGGAGCCTCCGAAGGTTGCGTAATCAGTAACGAGTTTTTTGACGCCCTGCCTTTTCACCGGCTGCGTTTCCAGGAGGAGGGGTGGCGGGAAATATCGGTGGGCGCCCAGGGGGGTGTTTTGCGGGAACTTGAACAGCCTCTCAGCGATCCATCTCTCGTCGAACGGGCGGGCCTAGCCGGCGCGCAATTCCCTTTTGGTCATGAGCTTGAAATACGCGAGGGCATTCCGGAGCTCTATGTCGAATGGGGGCGATGGCTTTCGCGAGGTTACGTGCTGACGTTTGACTACGGTTATCCGCGCGCTCAGCTCTATTCGCCGGCCCGAGGCCAGGGCACATGGCTTTGCTACGGCCGCCATCAAGCCAACCAGGACCCTTACCAGCGCGTGGGCGAGCAGGATATTACGGCTCACGTCGATTTTTCTCAATTGGCTGAAGCCGGTCAGAAAACCGGCTTCGATCCGATCCTTCACTGTTCACAGGGCGTCTTCCTCACACATACGGGACGCGATATCATCGAAGGCTATCTGGCCGAGGAAGTTGATCCTGTCGAACGCGGCCGAAGACGGGGCGCCGTGCAGCAGCTGGTCCATCCCCAAGCGATGGGGAATGCCTTTTCCGCGCTCCTCCAAGCCAAGTCCGTGGACCTGCCTTCGGGCCTGGCCGGAATCCCCAACCGGATCCCGCGCCTGTCGGAGCCGCTCATCGAATCCATTCCGGGAATTATCTAACGACTGACGGTTTTTGGTATCATCAAACTCGCTTCAAAGGAAGCCCATTCCCATGCCCCAACCCAAATCCAACAAGAGGCGGCCCTTGATGGCCGCCAATTGGAAAATGTACAAGACGCCTCGGGAAACCGAGGAGTTCCTGCGCGTTTTTCTTCCCCAGATTCCATCCGGGCTGGCCTGCGATATCGTGATTTGCCCTCCCTTTGTTGACCTGCCCGCCGCGGCGGCTCTTCTTTCTGGATCTCCGGTCGGGCTGGGCGCGCAGAATTTAAACGAAAACGCAGAGGGCGCCTATACCGGCGAGATCTCTGGCGCGATGCTCGCCGCTGCCGGCTGCCGATTCGTCGTGATCGGACACTCGGAGCGGCGTCAGCTTTTTGGGGAGACCGATGACCGGGTCAATAAGAAAATCCAGGCCGCGTTGAAGAATGGCCTTACGCCCATCGTTTGCGTCGGAGAGACGCTATCTGAACGCGAGTCCAACCAGACGATTAAAGTCGTGGAGCGCCAAGTGAAAGGGGCGCTGGAAAATCTGCCGTCGGCGGAAGTGAGCCGGCTTATCTTGGCTTATGAGCCTATTTGGGCGATCGGCACGGGAAAGACCGCGACACCAGCCCAGGCGCAGGAAGTCCATTTGGCGATCCGGGATATTCTGAAAGATCAGTATGGATCGCTGATCTCCTTGGGCGTTCGCATTCTTTACGGAGGCTCGATCAAGCCGGAAAATATCTCCGAGCTTATGCAGTGCGAAGATATTGACGGGGGCCTCGTGGGCGGCGCAAGCCTCAAGCCCGAATCGTTTCTGTCGATCGTAAATTTTGACTCGAAAAGGTTGGCGCCGCGGTGACACCGGGCGGAAACAGGGCCTGGCGCGTGGCCCTCGGGGCCGACCATGCCGGATACGCAGCTAAGAAAGAGCTTTTTCGCGAACTCGCTGGACTCGGTTACAAGGTCGTGGACTATGGGACCCATTCCGTGGAGCCGTGCGACTACCCGGAATATGCGCTGCGCGTCTCGAAGGCGGTGGCCGGCGGGCGATGCGATCGCGGAATTTTGGTCTGCGGCTCAGGACTCGGCATGGAGATCGCCGCCAATAAAGTGCGCGGCATTCGGGCGGCCGCTCCCTGGTCGGTTCGAACGGCCAAGCTCGCCAGCCAGCACAACTGGTCCAACGTGTTGTGCCTTCCCGGGCGATTCGCATCGATTCCCACGCTTAAAAAGATGGCGGCTGCGTGGTTGAAAACAGCGCCTGAAAGAGGCGGTCGCCATGAGCGGCGAGTCAAAAAGATTATTAAAATCGAGTCTAAATTCTAACACTCCCTCAAAAAAGTTCCGAAAATAGAACGATTTACCTCGTAAAATAAGCTCGAATTTCACTTCCGGCTCATACCAGGAAATCCTTGAAACCTCTCTCAATTCCCGTCCATATTTAATAGGGAATGAAACCGGTGACAGGACCGGATAACTGCGTAGAAACAAGCTGTTTTTCGCGTGACTTGTGGGTCCCCCGCAAGCGAGAGGAGAATGAATCATGCAGGAAAACAAGGGCTCGTCCTCCGAGAATTCTCATGAGGGCTCTTCGAACGGGAAGGGAAAGGACTTTTCCGACGGTCTCGTCAACGAACTAAAGAATCTCCTGGACGGCCTCAAGGTCGACAAACCGGCTGGCCTACCTCCCCTGAAGCGAGAGCCACCGGCCGAATCCGGCCTTCCGCCGGCAGACCCAAAAATGGGCCGCCCGGGCGAGTCAGAGAACGGCTCTGACAGTGACTTCTGGAATGGAAACGTGCTCGGCTGGCCGGCCACTCCCGAGCAGCATCCCTCCGCGCCGCCGCCGGATCCTTTCGTCGGCCAAGAACTTAAGAAGAAAAAGCCAGAAGACTCCATAGACGCGATTTTTGCGCAAACGCACCCGGTGCCCCCGCCGCTGCCGCCAGTGGAACCGCCGGCGCCGAGAATAGAAGCTTTGCCGCCTTTACCGCCCGTCGCGCGTCCCTCTCCGCCCGCGTCCAAATTGATCGATCCGTTTATGGAGGCGCCCCCAGCCCCGCCCGCGCCGCCGACCATTTCCCTGGTGCAGCCGGGGACAACGGAGCCGTTATTGGGGCCCAGTTCTTCGATGCCGGCGCCGACGTTGCCGCCGCCTCCCATGATCGAGCCGTTGCCTCCGCCGCCATCGATCCCTTCGTTCACGCCGGACCCGTTTGGGCGCCCGATGGAATTCAATAAGCCAGTCACCCCGCGGTCGAAACCCGACTTTACGTCCACGCTTCCTTTGGCGGGTCTTCCGCCGCTTTCGCCGCCACCCCCTCCGGCGGCGCCTCCGTCGAAGGCGCCATTTTCTGTTGAGCTTCCGCCTTCGCCTCGCCGCGGGGACATGGAATTGCCCCCGGTGCCGGGCTCGCCGTTTGATCCGCCTCTTCCGCCGGAGCCCGTTGCTCCTGAGAGCGATTCCAAAGCGATTGGAAATCTTCCGGATTTTGATCCGATGGCGATGTCAGGCCTGGAAGCGCCGGGCGCCGATGCGGCCGGAGATATGTTCGCGCCGATTCCGGGAACGCTTGATGAAGTGCAGAAGGCCGTACCCGCGCCGGTTGAAGAAGCCAAACAAAAGCCCAAGCCGCGCGAAAAATTGAAGGTCGCCGTTATCTATCCGGCGAGCGAAAAGCAAGTCTTCGACTACTTTATGAAGAAGGTCAAAGAATCCGCCGACCGGTACAAGAAACCGTTCGACATTGATCCGGTCCACACGCAGACGTGGTCTCTGGGGAAAGTTGAAATCTCGGCCTGGAAGAAATCGGCGCAAGACGCCGGAGCCAAGCATCTTTTCGTGCTTGTTCCGCGGGCCGACAAGGCTCTTTTCCGGACGCTTTCGACCGACAAGGAACTCCCGGCGGTTCTCGTTCTTATGGAGCACGTGGATTTCCGCGAACTTTATGCCTCTATCGTGGTCGATATGGCGGGAGGGAAGAATGGGAAAGGTTGATCTCAATCAGATCGGCCTGAAGGCTGTCTACTCATTCGACCAACTGGTTGTGGGCCCCAACAACCATGTGGCGGCTGCGGCGTGCCATGCCGTGGCGGATGCCCCCGGCTCCGCCTACAATCCGCTTTTCATTTACGGGCCCCCCGGCGTGGGAAAGACTCATCTCATGCATGCCGTGGCCCAGCAAATGATCAAGGCCAACCCCGACTGCCACATCAAATACATTTCGGCCGAACGCTTCATGCATGAAATCATGGATGCCATGACTTCCGACCGCTTGACCACGGTCCGGCAGAACTACAGCAACTTGGACCTGTTGATCTTGGACGACGTCCAGTACCTCATCGAATCCAAAGTTTCGCAGGAAGAATTTTTCCACATTTTCAATAACCTTCAGAACGAGAACCGGCAGGTCATCCTCGCCGCCGATCGGCCTCCGAACCAACTTACGGCGCTCAACCAAAATATCCGGAGCCGCCTTGAGTGGGGTTTGGCCTCGGACGTAAAATATCCGGACCAGCCTCAGCGGCTCGAGATCCTAAAGAAAAAGCAATTACTTCAGAACATCACTTTGACCGAAGAGATGCTCGCCTTTGTGGCCGAGCAGCTTAGCTCGAATGTCCGCGAGCTCGAAGGGTTCCTGAAGAGAATCCACGCTTACACGACGCTTTCTCACCAGCAAATAACGATGGACCTCGTACAGGCCGTGGTTCGCGAGATTGGGCCCAACGTCGCCACGCCCGTGAACGGCGGCCCTCAGGAGCCGCCGGCCCCTCCCGAAACGCCGAAGAATAAATTTAAGCCGCAGCCGACTGAGGACACTCCCATGTCGGCGCATCAGAAAAACGTGAACGAATTGAAGAAAATTCTTGAGGAATCGGGGCTCACAAACGGAAAACATAAAGATCCGGCGCCTCCACCCCCGGCGGCTCGCGCTCCGGCACCGCCTCCTCCGCCTCCGGCGGCCCGCGCTCCTGCGCCGCCTCCGGCACCGCCCGCTCATCCGGCGCCTCCGCCCGTTCCGGCTCATCCGGCCCGCGCCCCCGCGCCGCCTCCGCCCCCCATTCCCAACACGCTCAACATGCCGCCCCGGCCAGCCCCACCAGCTCCGGCGGCTCAGCCGCCTGCTGCGCCTCCTCCGCCTCCTCCTGCGGTGGTCGTTGAAGCGCCGGCCTCTATCTCCATTCCTGATTTCGAGGAAGCGCTCCAGGAAGAGCTGCCGGCGGGGCACAAGGAAGTCATCGCCGTGTTCTTCTATCCAAAAGGCTGCGCCGAGGCGTTGGAAACCGTGCATCGAAAATTTCAGGATGTCATCAAAAAGCACAAGTTGAAATTCCGCCTCAAGAGGGTTCACAGCGAGGGTTACGAGATCAAAGGGAAGGTCAACTACTCCTCATTCGTCGAAGTCTGCAAGGCGAACAAGGTTCCAGTCGCGATCGTGATTGGCCCCCCGCCCGAAACGTTTATTCCCGAACAGGATTTTTACGATCTGTTGACCGTGACGCTGGATGTCCAAGGCGTTTCGCTGCAGCTGATCAATTGGACCGAGATCAACAAAGACTACCGGTATCTGAACTTGGCTTTGGATATTGCTCTGGTCCGGACGCGATAGGAATTTATGGGATTAAAAAAGATGCTCGACGGCGACAATAACCCGGACATTCTGGTGTCGTTCATGCGGCTTATGGAAACGCACGGCGCCGACGAGACGGCTCTCTGTTCGGGCGTCCTCGATTTGGTTCAGACCCATTGGGGCGAGCGGTTCTGCCTGGTGCTGAAAGGAAGCGGAATGGGCTTGAGCAAGATCTGCGAGCGCGGTCTTATCGAATCAAACGGAATCCATTGGGAAGGGGATACGGCGGCGGCCCGGGTTCGCGCGAGCGGAAACGCCGAGTTCGAGGCTTCCCCGCAGACCATATCCGTCGACGATCAGCGGATTTCATTTGACGGGCTCTGGCATGTTCCGCTCAAGGCCCAAGGGGGCGCGGTCGGCGTCCTGTCCTTGGCTGCCTCGAAGAAGGAAATTAAAGACGAATTGTTCTGCGAAACGCTGGCCTCCCTGGGCCACCTTTTGGGCATCGCTCTCTACCACCGCCAGGAGCAGGAGTCGGCTTCTGAAAAAGAAAGCCGCCTCAAAGCGGCTCTCGAGTCGATCCAGAAAGAGCTCGACAAGACCAACGGCAAACTTATCGATCGCGTGAAAGAGCTTAAACCACTCTACGTCGAGCTGGAGAACCGCATTCAGGAGTTGACGAAGGCGAACCAAGCCAAGGACGAATTTCTTTCTATCGTCAGCCACGAGCTCCGCACGCCGCTTACCTCCCTCACCGGATTTATTTCGGTTCTATTGGACGAGGAGGCGGGAGCGATCACCGACCAGCAAAGAAAATTTCTTTCCATTGCCAAACAATCGGCCCAAAGGCTGAATGCGATTATCTCGGACCTCCTCGACATTTCCCGCATGGCCTCAGGAAGGCTGAGCCTCGACATGCAGAATTGCTCGTTGAAGGAGATCGTGGACAAGAGCGTCCAAGCCCACAAGAAGGCCGCGCAGGCCAAAGGGATCAATCTGATGACCGAATCGATGCGGCCCACATCCATTTGGGGCGATGAAAGCCGCCTCATACAGGTGTTGGAAAATCTCATCTCGAATGCGATCAAGTTCACGGATCGCGGCGGCGCGATCGAGGTCTTTTCCGAGGACAAAGGGGATTTTATGCGCGTGGCCGTCCGGGACAACGGACCGGGCTTGTCGGCCGAGGACAAAGAAAAATTGTTTCAAGCGTTTTCGCAAGCCGATACCTCGAGCAGCCGCTCGGCCGGTGGAGCAGGGCTCGGTCTTGCCATCGCGCGCGGCATCGTGGAAATGCATGGCGGTCAAGTCTTTGTGGAATCGGAGAAGGGAAAAGGGGCCACCTTTTCTTTCATGATTCCCAAAAGCAAAGCTCAAAAAGTCGCTTAACGCCTGTTCTCCTTTTTTACTTCTCCTGTACTTTTTTCTCCTCCTGCCTTCTTTCTCCAGATTCTCCGGAATAATTGAACGGCCTTTCTCGTCGCCCGTATTTTAGGGTGGCGGTCATCCGACTCTTTCTCTCGCGTCCGGCGGCCCCATCGGTTGCGCGTCCTAAGAGTCAACGCGCCGATCGCCTCCCCCACGACTTCCTTCCCAAGAAAGCCTGAATCTCCACAGTTGTGGCGACGTCATGGGGAATTTTCCATTTATTGCAAGGCGCTGTTCATGATTGGGACACACCGATTCTTAGAAACTAGCTGAGTCAAAATGAGGAGGCGTTCATATGGGAAACAAAATTCTAGTCGTCAGCGTGATTGCGGTGGCCATGGCGGGTAGTCCTAGTTTGCGGGCGCAGTCTCCGATGCAGAAGCCGAAACCGGTTTCGACGCCGGCGTCTCTTTCCGGCGGCATGAGGACGTCAGGCACAATCGAATCGGTCAATCCTGCGGGCAACGCGATCGTTGTTCGGGCCGATAGCGGGGTTGTGGAGAGTCATTCTCTGAGCCCGTCGGCAGTCATTACCGATGGTAATTCGGCTCTCGGCATCACTGATTTAAAGCCCGGCGATTCGGTCACTATCGTCGAGTCCGCGCCCGGAGAAGTGAGTGAAGTCCGGGTGGCGCCGGTGATCAAGAAATAGAATTTCGCGAGCAAAAAACCTTACTGCAACCGGTGATCATTGCCGGTTGCAGAGGAACTCAATGATTGAGGAATTCGAGGGCGATGACGAAGAACTGGAAGGGCAGGGGGACCTCGCGAGGCAGTTTAATCATGAGTCCCCGGTTGAGAATTCGGCTCAGTCGGGCTAGTTCGCCATAGGGCTTTCCTTCTTTTTTCAGGGAGTACCGCTGGCGAAAGCCTTGAAGAAAAATCGGCGTTTCTATGAGGCCGATCCCGGGCAAATCATAGAGGCCATTTCCAAACCATCGCCGGGTCCATTTAAAGGAGGCCAGGGACTCGGAGAGGTCCAATTTGTTCTCAACCAGTCGGTGCAACGTCACCTGAAAAGTTCCCGTTCCGCGACTGAACATCAGATAATCCTGGCCGGCCAGCTGGAACGTGGTTTCGCCGGGGCTATAGCCGGCCCGAGTTGCGTCGTAAAGAATGCGCCCCACTTCCAGATCGCGCTGATCTTTGACGATGAGTCCGGCCTGGGTCGGTGAAAAATCTTGAAAGACCGCATAGAGAAGATTATGAGGAGAGGCGCCCCACTTCTCTTGGAGTATCGAAGCATTCGTGCTTCGTAGATAATAGTCCAGGGAGCGGCGCCGGTATCCCAAGCCGAACATGATCGTGACTGCAAAGAGAGCCACGATCCCCACAAGCAAACTTAAAAGCCCCGCCGCACTGTTCATTTGAGTTGAACGAAACCCTCCGTCCTGAGTGTCCGCCTCAGCCACTTCTAAAAACGGGCTGAAAAATCAACACGATTCTATCCGCTGTTTTTCTTCTTCAAATCTTAACCACTTCGACGGCAGTTCTTAACCTCAAGATTTTTAAAATAGGGAGATATTTCCATCAAGAATCCCTCCTGATCTGTCTCAAAAAAACGAGTAGCATAAACCCCTTTTCATGATGAAGACATTAAAGGAATGGTTGATAAGAAATAAGTCGACGCTCGGGGCCTTGTGCCTAGGAGCCTCTCTCATATTGGCATCTCCTCTCGCGGCCGCCAAGCGCCCTGAAGCGCTCGACGTGCCTCCCGAAACCTTGTCCCGTCTTTGGGACGATCTCACCAATGACAGTTACCAGCAGCCTTCCTTTATTTTGCACTACGGCCTCATTGAGTCGGTGCAATTTAATGGAATGACCGGCAAAAGCCGGGTCGGCTATTCGAGAGAGTCCGAACACGGCCTATGGTTGGTCTTGAAAGCTCAGGGCGGATCTTCCTTTGCCAACGTCACCATCCGGTTCAAGGGCCCGCGCAACATGAGCCGCTACAATTCGGTCGTTCTGTGGGTTCGCGCCCACTCGCCTGAGTCGCGCTTGTGGGTGGGCGCCCAGGACGCGCAATGGCAGACGCCTGACGACCTCCAGGGACGCTCGGGCGTCCTGCCCAAAGAAGGATTTCCGGCCGATGAAATTAGCCGGTTGGTTGTTCCTTTCGAGGCTATTTCGGCCGGCTCCTCAATCAATTTTCGCACGCTCCGCCAGATCCAAATTGAATTCGGCCAAGACACGGTAGGCAATTCCGGAGACTTGGACATTCTCGGCATCGCCTTTGCCAATCAAGCGCATCCCATTTCTGAACCAAGATTGTTCCGGCCCTTTTTGGCGCCTCCGCAGGCGATCCAGCTGCCCGTGGCCGCGCCTCGACCCTTTGTGCAGAGAAAGAACAAGGTTCCGACTCAAACGGCGAGAGTCGTAAGCGTGCCCGCGAGGCCGGTTCCGGCCTTGCCGAATGATCTTTCTCGGCAATCGCCAAGGGAAAAACCGCCGGTCGTGCCGGCAGCCATGCCGCAGCCGGCTGTAAAAATTCCCGAAAAGCCGATGGTCGCGGCGATTTTAATGCCACGGCCGGCCGCCGCGACGGAAAAAATGGCCATTATCACGGGTCCTTCTTTGCCGAGCGTGCCCAAGCCGGTGGCGCTCGCGGTCCAACCTCCCAAACCTGGTGCGCCTCAGGTCGTCCACCACCCCAAGTCTCACCATGTGTTGCCGAAATCGAAACCGCCTCTTTTTTGGGTGGGCAATAGCGTTCAAGCGCTGGAAATGAAGCTCAGCGGCTTTCGAATTGCACATCCAGCCTTCTTTAGAACATCCTGGCGGATCAACCCGCGCACGAAGATATTGTTTAACCATTGGTTTCGCGCAAGTCGGCGCTACTTTGGGGCGGGGCTCATACTTCTTTTAGCGGGAGAGCTGTGGATATTGCGGCGTCGCCGGACATCTGGCTCGCCTTTTGCGCCGAAGCTGAGGAAGGTGCTCTTTGAGACGACGGGTCCCAACTCTCCCAACCGGCCGAAGAGCCGCCGAAAAATGGACCGCCAGTTCTGGAAGGAGGTAAGCGCTGTGGGAACCCGGCGCGCGTGGCTGTCTCCCTTCAAGATTCGCATCAAGCGGCGCGCCGATGAGCAGCATTACGGCGAAGGATTTCTCCGTCGACAAATTGAGATCTCGCGGAGAGCGGGCGTGGAACTCTTCCCCAGTCTCTCCTTCGCGCAGACAATCTTCCATGAAAAACTATTTTTCTCGAATCCCGGCCTTTACCATATCCGGCCTCTGGCGGTTGCCGATCGGATTCTGAGCGATCAGGCCCTCCAGGCCAAGCATCCCGCTTACTTTCTCTTGAAGCTGACTCCCAGCGAGCAAAAAGAGCACCACCTTCCAGAGCGCCTTTTGGCGGCCTACGGCAAGCTCGGCCGGGCACGAGGGTTTGACGACAGCATCCAGTACAATTTTTCCTCGCCCGACCTTCGGGAGCTAGCCATTTCCTGCATCGATCAATTCGCGAAGATCGCCAAGGGCGTGCGAATCCAAGGCTCCGCTCTTCTTCTCGCCGGCGGGCATTCGCCGAAGAGCGGTGCTTCCCGCTCCAATGGCGCCGAGTTTTGGTTCGGAGTTATTGCCAAGGTAAGGGCTAGCCATCCCGACTTGGTCATGATCGCCGACCGCGGGGGAGAGGATGTGGAAAGACTTCTCGAGGCCGGTTTTGATTATGTCGAGAATAACCGTTTGGCTGAGGCGCTCGTTCAAGAAATCCGGGCTGGCCAGCTGGAAAACCTTCCGCGTTTACTGGGACCGGAATCCCACAAGACGCTTCATCACTCTGTTTTCGATATCTCGCCCCTGGGACAGACGGCTCAAGGCGCCAAAGCGGCCGATCGCGCCCCCGACCGGCTGGCCGCATTGATTCTCACGCTCTTGCCCGGACTGGTTCAATATGAGGAGCAGGTGCCGGGGGAAATTGCCCAGTTCATCAATTGGGCCTGCCGGATCAACGTGTTCGACTTGGGCCGGTTTGCGCTTCTTGAGGCGGGATCTCCCCACGTTCTTGCCTTTGCGCGCTGGACGACGCAGTCCATCTATTTTGTGGCGGCGAACCTCTCTTCTTCGGCTGTGGAAACGAACCTGCAGCTCGGATCTTTGGCCTCGGAATTTGATTCAGACCAGCTTTATCTGGTGAGTGATGCTCTGCACGGGCTTCCCTTCCGTATACTGCCGACGGAGTCAAAAGAGGATCCCGCTGTGGCTCTGTTGGGCAGCGACATCAAGCAGAGCGGATTTCCGGTTTCTATTTCTCCCAAGAAAATGAGGATCTTTTCAATCGACTTAAAAACCTCGATTTCGAAGAGCCTCTTTCGGAAGATCAAAAAGATCTACCGAACCTAGTCCTCCACTCCCATCCTTCTTAAGCCCGCCTTTCATTAGGGAAAAAGCATCCGGCGACGCCATCCGGACCTCGACTTCCGATATTCCAGACGGTGATGAAGCCGGAAGGCGTGCTGCTTCCAAAACTCGATCCGAAATGGAATAAGCCGAAATCCCGACCAGTAAGGAGGCCGGGGCACGTTCCGTCCGGCGAATTTTTTCTCGTAGAGGGCGACGCGATTAAGGAGATGCCGGGGATCCTTCATGGGGCGCGATTGATGAGAAGCCCATGCGCCAATCTGGCTGAGCCGCGGACGAGTCGCCCAATAGGCATCCGCTTCTTGGGGGCTCACGGGCTTTACGCGTCCCTCAATAAGGATCTGTTCTTTGATCCGAGGCCAATAGAAGCAGAGACCGGCCCGGGGATTGCCGCGAAGCGTCTTGCCCTTGCGGCTCTCAAGATTCGTATAAAACACGAAGCCCCGTTCGTTTGCCTCCTTAAGGAGGACCATGCGGACGGTCGGGGTTCCCTGCGCGCTCGACGTGGCCAAAGCCATGGCCGTTGGATCGGCTACGCTCCCCTGGCGGGCCCGGGCAAAGGTCCGGCGGAATCGTTGAATTGCTTCCTGGTATGGGTTCACGGCTACCTCGCTTCACGCCCGTTTAAAACGGGGATTCGATTTCCCTCGGACATCCGAGTGACGATCTGGTAATTGAACCGCAAAAATACAGCTCAATCAAGAAAGACCCCGGTTGCCTTTTGCGAGAAGCCGGTGCATCGATAGGTCCCGTGCGACCTCGCGTATCGGTTTGCTAACATGACGACGAACAGGAGGAGCTCTCGACATGCCCCAAAAAAAGATAGACCAAGTTCGCTGCGCCGTGATCGGCGGAAGCGGCGTCTACCAAATCGACGGAATGAAGGTTCTGAGTCGATTTTTTCCATCAACGCCGTTTGGGAAGCCTTCAGATCCCATCACGATCGGCGAATATCACGGTGTTCGCTGTGCCTTTCTGCCTCGCCATGGCCAAGGGCACCGCTACTTGCCTTCAGAAATCCCACAGAGAGCCAACCTTTTCGCCCTCAAGCTCTTGGGTGTTGAGCACGTGGTGGCGCTCTCGGCCTGCGGCTCCCTCAAAGAGGAGTTGGCTCCTCGCCATTTCGTGATACCTGCCCAGATTGTCGACCGGACGAAGGGGCGGCCATCGACATTTTTTGGGTCGGGCATCGTCGCCCACATTTCTTTCGCTCACCCTTTTTCTGAAACCTTGTCGCGGGCGCTTGCCGAGTCCGTCGCTGCGATTGGAATTACCGTGCACCGAGGGGGAACGTATGTCTGCATGGAAGGTCCGGCGTTCTCGACCAAGGCTGAGTCCCATCTCCACCGGAAGCTGGGATTGGACGTCATCGGCATGACCGCCATTCCGGAAGCGAAACTGGCGCGCGAGGCCGAGATGAGCTATGCCCTCCTCGCCATGGTCACCGACTATGATTGCTGGAAAGAAAACGAGGAAGTATCGGTCCAGTTGGTGATCCAGAATCTCCTGGCCAACGCTGAGAACGCCAAGAAGGTCGTGGCGCACCTTTTGCCTCGTTTGGCCAACATTCCCAATGATTGCAGCGAGGCGCTGAAGGGGGCGATTTTCACGGCGCCCGACCTCATCAAACCCGCTTTGAAAAAGAAACTCGCGCCTTTGATCGGTAAGTACGTCCGCTGAAGCTGCTGGAGGCACGCCCATGATTAAGGCCGTGATCTTCGACCTGGATAACACCCTGGTCGATTTCATGCGGGTGAAGCGCGAGGCCGTCGAAGCCGCCGTGGACGCGATGATCGACGCCGGCCTCAGCGTTCCCAAAGATAAGGCCGTCAAGAAGGTCTTCAATATGTATGACCGCGAGGGGATCGAAGACCAACGGATTTTCGACAAAATGCTGGTCGAGCATTACGGGGAGATCGACCATCGGATTTTGGCGGCGGGAATTCTGGGCTATCGCCGGGCGAAAGAAGGGCATATGGTGCTCTATCCTCATGTCCGGATGACGATTACCTATCTCATGAAAATGGGCATTAAGCTTGCGATCGTTTCGGATGCCCCGCGAATGTCGGCTTGGATGCGGTTGGTTTCCTTGGGCCTCGACTCCTTTTTTGACACAGTTGTATCCCATGAAGACACGGGTAAGAAGAAGCCGGATCCGGCACCGTTTCGTTTGGCGCTCAGCCGCCTCGGCGTTTCCGCCGATGAAACCATCATGCTCGGAGACTGGGCCGAACGCGACATGGTGGGCGCCAAAGCGATCGGCATGAAAACGGTTTTCGCCCGCTACGGAGACGATTTCAATACCAAAGAGCCGGGCGCAGATTTTGAGATCAGCGACGTCTTTGATCTGGTCGGCATCGTCCGGCGGCTGAATGGAGTCCCGGCATGAGGCATTCGAAAGAGGGGGATCCTTGGAAGGATCTCCGGTGAAAACCCGTGTCTGAGTTTTTCTCTATTTTCGCCAATGTGGCCGTGCCGATTCTGGCCGGCATGGTTTATTTCGCGCTCGCCCGGTATGTGAAGCATATCGGACCCATGCGGACGCTTGTGACGGGAAAGCTTACTTATGATGGGGCCTATTGGGGCTTTCTTCTCTTAGGCGCATACCTGGCTTCCCGCCCCTTCCAAATTCTTTTGGGCCCCCACTTCCCGCTGGTCGTGAACAATGTCCGGGAATTCATCATGATGGGCTTTTTCGGGCCCGCGGTCACCGTGGCGATGCTGAGCCTCGTCCTGGGCAGCGCCAACGTGCCCAAGATTCTGGTCCGGGGCCTCTTCGGGTTCGGGATTCTTTGCGCTTCTCTATTCGTGGTGCTGAACGTGAAGGCCATTGGTGGCAGCGAAATCATCTTTATGATTGGCAGCTGGCCCGCCTACGACGGCGTGTGGTTTAATGCCGGGCCCAGCGGGCCTTCTCCACTCATGCCTGTCCTTTTTTTACTCCGTCTTATCGACCCGGTCTTGCTGATTTTCGGAGCCGGCATTCTTGTATTCTGGCATGGCTATAATTATCCGATCGAAAAACGTCTCCTTTACAACAACATGCCCCGAAAGCTCTATTACATGGGGGCGGCATGCGTGGCATTTTCGCTCTCGATGCTGACCGTGGGCCTTCTCTACTTATTCGCCCATATTCCCAACAAGTGGTGGATCTACTACGTGGGAGCCTTGGCCGCGGGCCTTCTGGAAACCGTTTCTTTGTCTTTACCGCTTCGCCGCGCGGTCCAGATTACCGAACACGCCTAAGGATCAGCGCCGGTGGGGCGCCCGGTGGTTTTTGATAACATCAATCCGGGCGACGGCAGGCTGTGCCGCCCGCGCTCCGAGCGCTTCCCCGGCCATAAATGCCGTTTAATTTCGACCTATGTTTCCTCACACTCGACATCGACGTCTCCGACGCACGTCGGCCATTAGAGCGATGGTCCGCGAGACCTCCTTTTCAGCGTCACAGCTGATTCTGCCCCTCTTTGTGACCCATGGCCGCGGCGTCCGGCGTCCCATCTCATCTCTGCCGGGCCATTTCCAGCTGTCGGTTGACCAATTGATCAAAGAGGCGGGAACGCTCAAACGGCTGGGAATCCCGGCCGTCCTTCTTTTTGGAATTCCGCACCGCAAAGATGCCGTTGGATCTGAAGCTTATGCTGCCTCCGGCATCGTCCAGCAGGCTGTTCGAGCTCTCAAAGACAAGATGCCGGAATTGGTCGTGATCACGGACCTATGCTTCTGCGAATATACGGATCATGGGCATTGCGGCGTGCTCAGAAAGAATCGCGGCGGGTCCGACGTGGACAATGACGCCACGCTCAATCTTATTCGGAAAACGGCCGTCGTTCAGGCCGAAGCGGGCGCCGATTTTGTAGCACCTTCCGGTATGATGGATGGATGCGTGGGCGCAATCCGGGAGGCGCTGGACCGGAACGGCCGGGAAGAAACCGGCATTCTCGGCTATTCGGCCAAGTTTGCCAGCGTCTTCTACGGCCCTTTTCGCGAAGCAGCCGGCTCGACCCCCAAGTTCGGAGACCGGAAGACCTATCAGATGGACCCCGCCAACGGTCGGGAAGCGCTTCGGGAGATCCTAGAGGACGTGGCCCAGGGGGCGGATCTCGTCATGGTCAAGCCGGCGCTTGCCTACCTGGACGTGATCGCCCGAGCCAAACCTCTTTTGGGGCCGCCTTTGGTGGCCTACAACGTCTCGGGAGAGTACGCGATGGTGAAAGCCGCCGAGCGGGCTGGCTGGATCGAAAACTCGGGCCGAGCCGCCTTCGAGATTTTGACTTCAATCCGGCGCGCGGGGGCCGACCTTATTGTGACTTACCACGCCATCGAAGTGGCTGAACAGCTGGCTCGGGAGGATTGGATTTCCTCATGAAGCTTTCTTGGAGGCGGGCTTGTCTGTCAGCCGGCCTTGCGGTATTGGCGGCCTGCGTGCCGAAGCTCCTTCCCATCGAGATGGGAAGTCCCAAATGGGGCGCCGAAGTGACTTGGCACGGCCATTCATGTTTCACGATCCGGGATTCGATCGGCCGAACTGTCGTGATTGACCCATTTGATGAAACGGTGGGCTATGGCCGCCTGAGCCTTCGGGCGGATGCGCTTTTGATCTCGCATGAGCATTTCGATCATGATTATAAACGCGCTGTCTTGGCCCGAGGCCGCGACATCGAACTGGTGGAAAGCACGGGAACCGCCACAGTGGCTTCGGGTCTCATCGTTACCGGCATCCCCTCGTACCACGACAACGAAGGCGGCCAGATCAACGGCTCGAACCGGATTTACACGTTCGTGCTCGGCGGGCTCCGGTTCGCGCATTTGGGGGATTTTGGGGAAGATGAGCTTTCGGACTACGAAAAAAAGATGATTGGTCACGTGGACGTGCTCCTCATCCCGGTGGGGGGCGTCGTCACGATCGACGCTGAAAAGGCCAAACGCATCGTCGATGATCTTCAGCCGGCGTTCGTGTTCCCCATGCATTATGGAAATATCCGGTTTTATCACCTCGATCCCGTGGAGAAGTTTCTCGCCCTCTTTCCGTTGGACCAAGTCGTCCAGCTCCGAGACTCGCACGTCCGCCTCCATCTGAGCGACTTCAAGGAAAAACCCATCGTTTATACCCTTCTGCCGACGGAGACCAATTGAGTGTTTGCCTTGTTTGGCCCTATCCCCTCCCGCCTCTGGAATAGATAACATCTACCGATGAAGAAAAATATTTTCATACTCCTTTTGTGCATGGGCGGGGCGGGTGGAATCGCATCCCAGGCCAAGGACAAGCTTCCCACGACGCGGTCCGAAATCATTAAAAACGCCGGTCATCTTGAACTCGCTTCTCCGGGCATTCCTGGCGCGATTCCGTATGAAGAGTTCGGAACGTTTGAGGGCGTCGGTACCGAGAAATACCGCTACGTGATCATGGACAAAAAGGGATTGGCCGAAGCGGCCGGAGAGGGCATTTTTCCGAATACCCAAGTCATCCGCGATCCAGCTTACCGGCAGCTGCTCAAGGAAGGGAAGCTCTCCGGGAGCCATTGGAATTTTACCGACAGCCGCGATGCCAGCGTGAATTTCTACAAATGGGCTTCGACTCAGGAAGAGCCGGGCGTTAAGCAATTTTTTACGGCTGTCATGCTCGAGCGGGCCGGCCTCTTGAACGAAGCGGTGAAGGCGTTGTATGCGGTCGCGGTCCATTTTCCCAAATCAGTTTCCTACACCTATTATCACACCCCATGGTATTTGGGGCCTGCGGCTTTAGACCGGGCGGTTCAGCTTTTGCGCCGGCATCCCGAAATTAAGATGGAGCTCCAGGGCGGCCATATCGCAATACGGGGTAAGTTCGATAATGACGTCCAGAATGACGTTTTCGTTGTTGATCCGGGCCGGCTTGTCGACGTTAAAAAGCGCGTGCCAGAAAAATCAGTCAATCTTTCGAGCCTGTCTGTTATCAAAACGATTGGAGGCTCGCACGTCCAGCTGAAGGAATATGAAAATCATCACTGGCAGCTTTTTGTGGACGGAAATCCTTTCGAAATTAAAGCCATGACCTATTCGTGCACGCCGATCGGCGTAAGTCCCGATCGGGGCACTTGGAATGTGGAAAAGGGCTGGCAGGTCGTCGACACGAATCACAACAATCTGCACGACGGCTTCGAGGAATCCTATATCGATAAGAACGCGAACAACCAAAGGGATCCCGATGAAGAAGTCATAGGCGACGGGAAAATTATCCGGGATCTGGGCGTGAACACGCTTCGCGCCTATCACCACCTGTATAACAAGGAGCTGTTCCGGAAGCTCTACAAGGAAGATGGCTTCATGATTCTTTGCGGAGACTTGCTGGGCGGCTATGCGATCGGAAGCGGCGCCAGCTGGACGCAGGGGACCGACTATACGGATCCCGGGCAACAGCAGAAGATGTTGGATGGCGTTCGCGATATGGTGGAGGAGTATAAAGGCGAGCCCTACATCCTTATGTGGGTTCTGGGCAATGAAAACGTCTACGGCGTGGCCAATAATTCGAACACGAAAACCGAGGCTTTTTACCAGCTCGTGGATCGCGCGGCCGAACTCGTCCACCAATTGGACCCCAGCCGTCCGGTCGCGATCGCGAACGGCGATTTGCTGCACATGGACCTCATCCAGAAAAATTGTCCGCATATCGATGTGATGGGCGCCAATGTTTACCGCGGTGAACAGGGATTTGGACGCCACCTTTTCATGGATGTTCAAGAAATCTTGGACCGGCCTGTCCTCATTACGGAGTATGGGTGCTCGGCCTATGCCGAGGGCTATTCCAAGGAGGAAGCTGAGGCTTATCAAGGGATGTACCTGGCCAACAATTGGGAAGACCTAGAGGCCAACATGGCCGGCCACGGCGTGGGAAACGCTTTGGGCGGCGTTCTATTTGAATGGATGGACGAATGGTGGAAGGCGAACTCCGACCTCCCCATGTCAGTTCAGAAAGAGAGAGCCGCCTGGTACGCATCGAAGTCCGCCACGTATAAGAATCTGCAGCCTGAGAACCATGACACAGTTCCTCAGTTCGGCTTTCCGTTCCTGGACGGCTGGAGCTATGAGGAATGGTACGGCCTCGTGGACCAGGGGAACGGACACGACAGTCCGTTCTGCCGAATCTTGAGGCCCGGTTACTTCGTGATGCAGAAGCTGTTCAAGAAGAGCTGACCCCTCTAGCGGCGTTCACCCGTGAGACGCCTAATTTTCCTACTCGCCTTGGGGGTTGCCGGGGCCTTCGTGGTTCGAAACTACGCGTTCGAAGGCATTTATTTGGCTTCAGATTCCATGGCGCCGACCCTTCCCCGGGGTCTTCACATCTTCGTGAACAAGTTCGTCTATCACTTGCACGCGCCCAAGAGAGGCGAGATTGTCGTCTTCCCGTCCCCCGTTGAACCGGGTAAAGGGCTCGTCAAGCGCATCATCGCGATCGAAGGAGATACCATTGAAATCAAAAAGAAAGCTGTTCTCCTCAACGGCCAGCCCCTCACTGAATCCTATGTGCAATTCTTACATCCAGACGAACTCTTTATCGGGGACGATGTGGCTCCCATTGAAGTTCCCCGCGGGTCGGTCTTTGTCCTGGGGGACAACCGGGATGTTTCCGGCGATTCGCGAGACTTCAAAAGAGCCGATGGGACGTGGATTCCCTTTATCCCCGTTTCTCAGATCGAAGGCCGGGTAAGCGCCGAATGAAGGCCAGTCTATCAATCCGGCCGCTTTTGCGGAGAAAGGGTCTCGTTCGAAGCATGGGAATTCACGATGCTTTGAGCGCGCTAGTGGCCGAGCGCGAAGGCATCGAATTGCTGTTCATCGGAGGGTTCGGGCTTTCAGCGAGCCTCATGGGGGTGCCGGACCTCAATTTGCTGACGCTCACCGAGATGGCGGAGGCGATTCGTCGAATTTGCGGCCGCGTAAATGTCCCTGTCATTGCCGACGGCGATACGGGTCACGGCGGCGTCCATAACGTGAGCCGGACGGTCCGCGAATTCGAGGCGGCGGGGGCCAGCGGGCTCATCTTGGAGGACCAGAAAGCCCCCAAGCGCTGCGGCCACTTTCAAGGTAAAGAAGTCATCCCGGCCGAGGAGATGGCGATTAAGATCCGCGCCGCAGCGAGCTCCCGCCGGCGGGCGGATTTTGTGATTGTGGCCCGCACCGACGCCCGGCAAACTCACGGGCTGGCCGAGGCCATTCGCCGCGTCAATTTGTATCATAAAGCCGGCGCGGACATCGCCTTCATTGAAGCTCCCCAGTCGGTTGAAGAGCTGGCGCTCATTCCCCGGAGGGTGAACGCCCCGGTTCTGGCCAATATGCTGACCGGCGGATCGACGCCCGTCGTTCCGGCTTCACAACTCGAAAAGTGGGGTTTTAAGATCGCGGTTTACCCCATCGAGAGTCTTCTGGGAACCGCGGCCATCGTTTCCAAAATCGCGCGCGGCATTGTGCAGCGAGGGTCTGTCGAAGGGGTACTTCCCGAAATGCTTCAGTTCAAGGAGATCAAATCCATGTTAGGTTTGCAGGAATTTCTCAGTCGTCAGGACAGTTTAACGGGCCGGAAAAAGAGAGGGGTTCGATGAGGGGCCGCACCGCCGTCGTCGGGCTTGCGTTTTTGGGGCTTACCTGCGCGGCCCAGGGCGGGCTAATGGATCGCATGTTCAAGCACAAGGAGGGATCTATGTCAGTTTCAAGCAAGCATGAAATGAAGATCGGAGAACAGGCTCCTGATTTTAAGGATTTGCCAGGCGTCGACGGGAAAAAATATGGCTTGGCCGATTTCGGTGCGAGCAAAGTTCTTGTCGTGATTTTCAGTTGCAATCATTGCCCATACGTGCGGGCCTACGAGGACCGGATCATTGCGCTTCAAAAGGACTTCAAAGATAAGGGCGTGCAATTCGTTGCGATCAATTCGAACGACGCCGAAGGTTATCCAGAAGACAATTTTGAAAACATGGTTAAGCGCGCCCAACAGAAGAAGTTTAACTTTCCATATCTGAGGGACGAGTCTCAGGCTGTCGCCCGCGCCTACGGCGCCTCCCACACGCCGCATATTTTCGTGTTCAACCAAGACCGGCGCCTCGGATACACGGGAAAAATCGATGATAACTGGGAAAAGCCCGAGCAAGTCAAAAAGCAGTATCTAAAGGACGCGCTAACGGCTCTCGTTCAGGGAAAAGCGCCGGCTGAGCCGGAGACGTTCGCGATCGGCTGCACCATTAAATGGAAAAGCTGATCGGGGAGAGTCTTTGACCCCACCTGTCCTAAAAGCTCGGAAATCCGAGTCTTGGTTCCAGCGGGCCTGCCAGCACTTGGTGGGCGGCGTGAACTCGCCTGTCCGCGCTTTCGGCGCGGTCGGCGGAACGCCGCGGTTCATTGAGAAGGCGATAGGCCCCTACCTGATCGACGTCGATGGAAAGAGATACATCGATTTCGTGGGCTCCTGGGGGCCCATGATCTTGGGTCACAACCACCCCGAGGTGATTCGCGCCGTCAAGCTGGCGTTGGAGAAGGGCCTATCATTCGGCGCCCCCTCGCCAGCTGAAGTGGAGCTCGCGGAATTGGTCTCGGAGGCGCTTCCCTCCATGGACAAGATCCGCTTTACCAGTTCGGGCACCGAGGCGACCATGTCGGCAATTCGCTTGGCGCGGGCGGGAACCAACCGGGAAAGAATCGTGAAATTTGAGGGCGGCTATCACGGCCACAGCGACGGGCTTTTGGTGGCTGCCGGCTCGGGCGCCACGACATTTGGCGTGCCCTCGAGCGCCGGCGTGCCCGAGTCTTTGGCCAGGAATACCTGGGTCTTGCCGTACAATGACGCCGACGCGCTGGAAGATCTTTTCATCAAGCAGGGTCCCAATGTCGCGGCGGTGATTATCGAGCCGATTTGCGGGAATATGGGCGTGGTTCCACCCACGCCCAGGTTCTTAAGGACGCTCGAGCGTTTGACCCGGGAGCACGGGGCGCTCTTGGTCTTTGACGAGGTCATGACCGGATTTCGGGTGGGATGGTCGGGCGCGCAGGGGCTCTTCGACATGAGCCCGGACCTCACCTGCCTTGGAAAAATAATCGGCGGCGGGCTCCCCGTGGGGGCTTTCGGCGGCCGCCGCGAAATTATGGACCGGATCGCTCCTTTGGGCCCCGTCTATCAGGCCGGCACTCTTTCGGGAAATCCGCTGGCCATGAGCGCCGGACTGGCTACGCTAAAAATCCTAAAATCAAAGCAGCCATACGCGGCGCTCGAGAAAGCGACGCACGATTTGGCCGGATTCATCAAGCGGGCCGCCGCCAAACGCCGAATTCCCGTTCACGTCAATCAAGTAGGTTCAATGTTTACAGTGTTTTTCAACGAACATCCGGTTAAGTCTTATCTGACCGCTGTTCAGTCCCATACCAAGGTGTATGCCGCCTTCTTCCATGCTCTCTTGGAGCGCGGCGTCTATATGCCGCCCTCCCAGTATGAGGCGGCCTTCTTGTCAACTGCCCACACGCCTGAAGTTCTCGACGAGGCGAAATCTGCCTTTGAGGCCGCCCTGGAGGCGGCCGAGAAAGCCGCATGAAGATCGGAACCGATCTTCTCTGGTTTAGCGAGGCGGACGTCCATGGGATTCTGACCATGAAAGAGACGCTGTCTGTCGTGGAGAAGGCGTTTGCGCTCCACGGCGAAGGCCGCGTGCAGCTTCCCGCAAAAATTTATTTGGAGTTTGACCCCTACGGTGGGGACCTCCGGGCCATGCCCGCCTACGTAAAGTCGGATCCCCCTTCGGCTGGCGTGAAAATCGTGAATTCGAATCCCGGGAATCCGGACAAGGGATTGCCGGCGGTTTCGGGCATCATGGTTTTGGTGGATCCGCCGACCGGGCTGCCTTTGGCGATTCTGGCGGCGGGCCAACTGACCAGCTTGAGAACGGGGGCTGCCGGCGGCATTGCGGCCAAGTACTTGGCCCGGCCGGATTCGAAAACGCTGGGACTTGTAGGGTGCGGGCGGCAGGCCGCCACGCAGCTCGAAGCGGTGTCTCTTTTGTTTCCGATTGAAAAAGCGCTCGTTTGGGGAAAGACCCGCCAGGAATCTGATACTTTTTGCGCCCAGCACCGGGGATCGACATCGGTGAAGCTCGTCTCGTGCGCCACGGTCGAAGAGGCCTGCCAGGCGGATATTGTCGTCACCACGACGCCAGTGCGTACCCCGGCCGTCAAATCCGCCTGGATCAAACCAGGCACGCATATCAACGCGATCGGAGCCGACGCGCCGGGCAAGCAGGAGCTCGAAACGATCCTCTTGAGGCGCGCCCGGGTCTTCGTCGATGAGTGGACACAGGCCTCTCATGCCGGCGAGATCAACGTCGCTGTGACGGCCGGAGATTTCACGGAAAAGGACTTGGCTGGGCAGCTCGGAGAAGTGGTCATTGGGCGCAAGAAGGGCCGCACGAGCGCTTCGGACATCACGATTTTCGATTCAACGGGACTCGCGCTTCAGGATGTGACCGTCGCCCGATTTATTTATGAGAAAGCCGTCGCACAAAAAAAAGGCCAGGCCCTTAAACTCTAATGGTTGATATAGCTCCCTTTCGCGCGCTGCGCCACTTCACGAAGAAAAAGCAGGACAATATCTCCACCTTTATTTGCCCGCCCTATGACGTGATCTCCTACCAGCAGCGGGCCGAACTCGTTCGCCGGAATCCAGCCAACGTGGTTCAGCTCGAACTGCCGGAGGGAAACGGCGACAAATACGAAAACGCGGCTCGGATCATGCGCCTTTGGAAAGAAGAGGGTACGATCCAGTCGGACCGGCTGCCATCCTTTTATCTCTTGGAAACCTCGTTCCGAGTCAAAGACGCATTTGCTCCTTCTAAGGCGCTCAAAAGATACGGTGTGCTTGCGGCGCTTCGCCTCGAGACGCCCGGCAAAGGACGCGTCCATCCCCACGAGCGAACTCTTCCCAAAGCGAAGGAAGACCGCCTGCATCTTCTAGCGGCGCTTCAGACGAACGTGAGCCCGATTTTTGGATTGTTTTTTGATCCGCAGAAGAAATGGAAGAAGTGGGCCGCCCGGGCCTCCAAGGGCCAGCCGCTGGCCGTTGGCCGTGAGGACAAAAATCTGTCTCACCGGATGTGGAAGATCGGAGACGAAAAGCTGCAGCGCGAGCTCCGGTCGCTTCTAAAAAGCAAAGATCTCTATATCGCCGATGGCCACCACCGTTATGAAGTGGCGTGGGCTTACCGCGAGTCGCGCTTGGCCGGCCAGCCTTCGGCCGAGCTGAACTGCTTGGGCTGGTGCCACGCCATGACCTACATTTGTCCCATGGAGGAGCCGGGTCTTCTCATGCTGCCCACGCACCGATTGGTGCGGGCTCAAGCGAATCCCGCCGCCTGGAAAAGCCATCTTGAAAGCGTGTTCCATCTGACGCCGGTCAAAAATCTCGCGGCCGCCGTCAAAATCCTTTCTAAGCCGACCAAGACCCGCACGATGGCCTGGGCGCACAAGGGTGGCGTGTTTCTCTTGACTCTTAAGCCCGGACTTTCCCTCGATCGCTGCCTGCACCATCGGCCGGAGGCGCTCCGGGCGCTCGATGTCGTCATGCTTCATGATTTGGCGCTTGATGAGGGTTCGGAAGACACCGGGTTTTTGAAGGAAAAAGAAGTGATCTACACGCGCGATTTAGAAGAGATTGGAGAACGTGTCTCCCGGGACGAGGGTTGGGTGGCGTTCCTGTTGGCCTCCGCCGGCGTCCAATCTCTGGCGCGGGTGGCAGCCGCCAAGGAAGTCATGCCGCCCAAAACCACCTATTTTTATCCAAAGGTTCCGACGGGGTTCGCCCTTATGCCGCTCAAGCAGAAGATCGAATGACCTGGCTTGATATCACCTTGCTGGTTGTGGCGGTCCTTTTTCTCGCGGTGGGCGCCAAGTTCGGAAGCCTCTGGACGAGCGCCTGTCTCTTGGGAGGATTCCTGGGGGCCTTCCTCGTTGACTATTATGCGCTTCCTCTGGCGGGGCTCTTAGGACAATTTCCAGGCTCGCCTTGGGTGGCCGCCGCCCTTCTTTTTACCGCGGGGCTCGTGGCGGCGATGGTTCCCGGATACATCCTCAGCCGGCTCTTTTCCGGAGCCATCTTGGGACTTCTCGACAGCGCGCTGGGCCTATTGACGGGAGCCTGGGCGGCCTTCGTGGCGATTACGCTATTCATGCTTTTTGTGGGGCCGTACTTTCCGTCGCTCGAATCCACGCGCGCCTGGAAGCGCTCGGAAATCGTCCGGCCGCTCCACCTGGTGGTCGAAAATCTTTTTAGCGACTCGCACTTCAGTTCTCCTGGCTTCCGCCTGGCCTTGAGAAAAGGCGCCGGAGAAACGGTTGCCGAGGATGCCCTTCGGACCGGCAATCGCATAAAACAGCTGGCCCAATCCGTCGAGCACAAGTTTTGACCTCGCTTAAGGCCGCCCAGGCGTTCATCGGGTCGGCCAATCCACAACAAGGAGTTTTCGGTGCTGGCTTTTGTCAACGGAAAACTGATTCCTGAGGAGCGGGCGACCGTTTCCATCCGGGACCACGGTTTTCTTTATGGAGACGGCGTCTATGAGACGCTCCGCGTCTATTCAGGCCGCGCCTTTTTGGTTCGCGAGCACCTGAAAAGGCTCGCGCATTCAATGCGGGGAATAGGGCTCAAGCCGCCCATGAGCCTTGAGAAAATTGCGCAGGCCATCGACCGGGTCGTCCGCGCGAATCGCGCGGAGGAGGCCGTGGTCCGCCTGACGCTTTCGCGGGGCCCGGGTCCCTATGCGTTCGATCCATTCCCCTGCGGGCCGCCTAATCTTGTTATTTCGGTCCGGCCGTTTGAGCCCTATCCAATTTCTTTCTACCAGCGAGGCATCGTGGCGGCCGTCGTCAGCGTCCGCCGGAACAGCCCGCGCTCCCTCCCACCCCATGTCAAATCGACTAGCTGCCTCAACGGCATTCTCGCCAAGGTTGAGTCGAAGCGCTTAGGAGCCCAAGAAGGGATCATGTTAACGCTCGAGGACAACTTGGCTGAGGGAACGGTTTCCAACGTCTTTGTGGTAAAAAAAGGCGCCATCATGACGCCGGCTTTGGAGGGGCACCTTCTAGCGGGCGTTACGCGCGAATGGGTATGCCGCCTCGCCCGCCGGGCCGGATATCGTGTCCTGGAACGCAAGATTCCACTTGGGCTTCTCGCTTCCGCAGACGAGGTTTTTCTAACGAACACCACGATGGAAATTATGCCGGTGCGGCGGCTTGTTGTGGCCGCCTCACGGGGGGCCCGCCGGCGGGTTGAGGTGGGGACCGGAATGGGACCTGTGACGGAGGATCTCTTCTGGAGATTCCGATTATCAGCCGAGGCCCAGGTGGGCAAGGAGCAACTTTTTTGATAAATGCTAAACTCTCTTCTCGAGAAGGAAAGTCATCCATGGATACGAATTCTAATTCCAAAAAGAAAGTCCTCAAACTGGGAATGCCGAAAGGCAGTCTCCAGGAGTCGACGATCGAAATTTTCCGCAAAGCGGGGATCCGGATTAGCGCCGGAGACCGCTCCTATTTTCCGTACTGTGACGACGACGAACTGGAAATCATGCTGGTTCGTTCCCAGGAAATGGGCAAGTATGTGCAAGACGGCCTCTTCGACGCGGGGTTGACCGGCCAGGATTGGATCCTAGAAACCGGGGCCCAGGTAAAAGAGGTCTGCGAGCTGATCTACGGCAAGTCGGGCTTCCGTCCCGTTCGCTGGGTGTTGGCCGTTCCGAACGATTCCTCGATCCATTCCGTGAAGGATCTTGAGGGAAAAACCATCGCCACCGAACTCGTCAATTTCGTGAACCGTTATCTCGCCGAGCGCAAAGTCAAAGCCACCGTTGAATTTTCCTGGGGCGCCACCGAAGCCAAGGCCGGCATGCTTGTCGACGCGATCGTGGAGCTGACCGAAACCGGCCGGTCCCTCAAGGCAAATAAACTTCGAATCGTGGAAGACCTGTTGGCTTCCACCACCCGGTTTATCGCGAATCCCAAGGCTTGGGAAGATCCCTGGAAGCGGAACAAGATCGAAAATATTTCGATCCTGCTCAAAGGAGCGCTGGCCGCCGAGGGGATGGTCGGGCTCAAGATGAATCTTCCCGAAGAACACCTTCCTAAAATCATGGATATCCTTCCTTCTTTGAAGCGTCCCACGGTCAGCAAACTGACGCTGGCCGGATGGATCGCGATCGAAGTCGTCGTGGAAGAAACCGTGGTCAAGCGCATTTTGCCGGAACTCAAACGGGCCGGCGCCGAAGGGATCATTGAATATCCGCTGAATAAGCTGATTGCCTAAGGGAGGGATCATGGCTGTGATGAGCGAGACAAAATGGTTGTGCCGCAACTCGAGAGAGCTCGAAAAATTCTCGGGGCAGTGGGTTCTTTTTAGCGCCGAGGAAGGCGTGCTTCGCTGCGACGCATCCCTGGAAAAGCTTTTGGTGGAAGCCAAAGGGATTCGCTCGCGTCCTCGGCCGTTTGTGCTGCACGTTCCTTCCAAAAAAGAGATGAGCCCGCGCTGGTCCTGGCAGCGTTAAGCCGGCGGATGGCATCTTTCAGCCGCCGTGGCCAAGGCCGCTTTCAGCGCTACGAATTCCCGTATGTCGATTTTCATGGCCGTTCCTATCCTCTTATCCCTCTCACGCTGAAGAAGGGGAAATTCCAAGTGAACACGTTTGCGCTTCTTGATTCGGGCGCTTCCATTTCGGTCTTCCGGCCGGAGATAGCGCGCGCCCTCCACATCCGTCCCCGCCGGGAAGAGGCGGCGCGGCTGGATACCGCTGCCGGCGGCGTCGACATCGGGATCGCCGCCGTGGAGATTCTGGTCGAAAAAACCCGCTTTGCCTCGAAGATCGGTTTTTCTGCGACCTATGCGGCGAACTTCAATATTTTGGGACGGGAGGGCTTCTTCCATCGGTTCAATATTTGCTTTAACGAAAAACACCACACCACGGTGTTGACGCCGATCTCGGCCGACCGGTCATGAAGCCTCGCGTACGTTTTGCTCCCTCTCCCACCGGCTTTCTTCACGTGGGCGGCGCACGAACCGCCCTCTACAACTGGCTTTTTGCGCGGCATATGAAGGGTGTGTTCATTTTGCGCATTGAAGACACCGATGAAGCCCGATCGACGGAGGAGTCGATGCAGGCCATTCTTTCCGGCCTTCGATGGCTGGGCCTCGATTGGGACGAAGGCCCTGGCGCTGTGGGCGAGCTTCGCGGGGAATTCGGGCCGTATTTTCAGATGCAGCGGCTCGATATCTACAAGCGCCATCTGGGCATCCTTCTCGCAGAGGGGAAGGCTTACCCCTGTTTTTGCAGCAAGGAAGACCTGGAGCAGATGCGAAACCGCGCGCTTCTCATGAAGAAGCCGCCCAAGTATGACGAGCGCTGCCGCCGGTTGAGCGATTCGGAAAGGCGGGCCCGCCTGGAGAAAGGCGAGCCCCATGTGTACCGCTTTGCCCGCCCCTCAGCCGGCCAGGTGGAATTTGAGGACTTGGTAAAAGGCTCTCTGCGGTTTGAAAGCGAGCTTCTTGATGATTTCATTATCATGAAGTCCTCGGGCGTTCCTACGTTCATGTTTGCGGGCGCCATCGACGACCGCTTGATGCAAATCACGCACGTGATCCGCGGCGACGACCATCTTTCCAACACCCCCCGGCAGATCCAGCTTTTCGAGGCGTTTGGATGGTCGGAAAAGCCAGCGTTTGCCCACATCTCCATGATTCACGGGCCTGATGGGTCGCGCCTTTCAAAGCGGCACGGCGCCACTTCCATCGAAGAATTCCAAAAGGCCGGGTACCTGCCCGAAGTGATGCTGAACTATCTGGCGCTTTTGGGGTGGTCGACATCGGACTCTCAGCAGATCTTTAACCCGGCCAACCGTTTTCAAGAACTCGTCGAAAAATTCGAGCTCGAGCGCTGTCAGAAGAGCCCGGCCATTTTCGACATGGAAAAGCTGAAATGGATGAATGGCGTCTATATCCGCCAGCTTCCGCGCGAGGAGCTTCTGGCCCGCGCTTGGCCCTACCTGGTCGAAGCGGGCCTCGTGCCTGCCAATGCCGATTCCGCGCTCAAGGATTACGTTCACCGTTCGCTGATGCTGGAGCAGGAAAAGCTTGTGGTCCTCTCGGACGCTCCGGGACTCATCGATTTCTTTCTCAAGGCCGAGGTGGAGTTTGATCCCGAAGCCGTCGAAAAAGTGCTTCGCAAACCCGAGGCTCCGGGTGTTTTGGCCGGGATTTCAGAGGTGTTTTCAAAACTTCCGGGATTTACAGCGGAGTCAACCGAGAAGGCCTGCCGCGATTATGCGCAGGCTCAGGGATTAAAGGCCGGGCAAGTGTTTCATCCGGTGCGGGTGGCCGTTTCTGGTCGAACCAAGGGCCCCAGCCTCTTCCATATGCTTGAGGTCATGGGAAGAGACAAGGTGCTCGACCGCATTAAAAAAACCACGGCTACCGTCGTACGATAAAAGCTGGATCGTCGGTGAGATTTAATATAATCCTCCTACATCTCCATGAAGAGAAGAGAGTTCTTCAACAAGATCGATTTCAATAAGTTTTGGGAAGAAGAGGACTGGGAGAAGTTCTTCAGAGCCCAGGACGCCTACAGATTGGCCTGCCGTAACCAGGAATTTTCCAAAAAGCCCGTTTCAAAAATCCGTTTCATTGGCGCCGACGAAGTAGCCGCTTTTGAACCCATCATCCGCGCTTACGGCATCAGCAGCCTGCCATCGGTGTTTCATCAGCTGCAGAACTTCCATTTCCAGGGCGACGAAAATCCCGAAGAGGACTACCATCCGGCCGCCGATGAGGACCCTCATTATTGGGGGGAAGGGGCGCCACTGACAACCGTGCTCATTTATCGTGACTGCTGCCGGTTTGCGATCTGCACGTCCCAGGAAATTGACAAGTACTTAAAACGCCGCGACCGGGCCTACCGCAAAAAGTTCAGCGCGGAATTTGAATCCCTGCGGTTTCATGCGAACTGGATAGCCATCAATGTCGCCCAAGGGCATCAGATCGGATACTCGGAAGACCGGATCCGGGGGAATATCGCCAAGTGCCGCCGCGCCATCAAACATGCAGATATCTGCATCGGTCTGCTATCGCGGATCTCTCAAAGAACCAAATCCTACCGGCTCCGCCAAGAGCTCTTCTCGTTCGCCGTGCAACTGCGGAACGGCCTTTTTGACTGGCAAGACGAGCTCCGGGCTCGCTTCTCTTAGTTCTTGATATTACGGCGCTTCTGATCTTCCTGGAGCACTTCTAACCGGATTTTTGCCAGCTCCGCATTCACCCGCCGGGCGCCCGCCTCCCCGTAGTTCACCACGATCGACTCCAGAATCTCGAGCTTTCGGTGCGCATTGGCGCCCTCGCCAGCGACTTGCTGGTAGTAGGCCCACGACCGTTCAAGTTCGGGGTCGACAATTTCCTGGGTCGTGGGGTTGACCTTCGGCCGCGCGGGTGCTTGGGGAGCAGGAAGAGCCAAGACGGGAGATGAAGGGGCCGCCGGCGCGGGCGGGGCGCCCCACCGGAGGGACAGGCCGATCCGCTGGCTTCCCTTTAACGTGGATAAATTGCCGATCGGGAAGTCAAACGCATAGTCCAATTGAGCGTTTCCAAATAAATAGGAAGCGCCCGCCGTGAACACTTGGAAGCCGCGGGAACCCTGGGCGTATCCCCCGCGGAGCCCGAAAGAGCCATAGCCACCGACCTTGAAGTAATGTTCGGCGCCCAGCGCCGCCTCGTTATCGTACTGGCTCGCCAGGTTTCGCGCCCGGCGGAGCTGGGCCGTTACGAGGCCCCAGTTCGGCTGGTAGCTAAAGCCGAGTTTCGTCACCACGGACAGGCGGTCGCCGACGCCGGCCAACGACACATCCGGCTGATTGAGGTTCATAAGCATGAGCCCCACGCCGTACTTGCGTCCGCGTCCGAACCGGTAGAGAGTTCCCAGGTCCAGCGAGAGGTTGTCTTTGGTGTAGCCGTGGTTTGCGAACAGAGGATCCTGTTGGTCGCTGGCGAAGCCGGCGCTATTCAACGCATTACTGGTGAAAGCGTTGGACGAGAACTCCCGATGCAGCTGCTTGATCGAGCTGCCGGCGTAGAAGTCTCCGTTTTTGGATAAGGTCTCCAGGCGGCGGCCATAACTCAAGGAGAGCGTCCTTTCGCTGTAAAGTCCCGAGGCTCGGAAGTTGTTAAAAGCCGCGGCCACGGTGCCTTTTTGGCCCTGCTGCAGCGGCTGGGCGATGGCGATGTAGCTTGTGCCGATGTTGGTGCCATCGGTGAATCCCTGCAGTAACTGACCATACTGGGTCGACAGCTCGGAGTGGTCCATCTGGCCGAGGCCAGCAGGGTTGTAGTAGAGCGCATCCACGTCATCGGCGATTCCCACGACGGCATCGGCCATGCCAGGGGCGCGGGAGCCGGCGCCATTGTCATCGAAGGCCGCTTGGGCGGGGCGGCCGTTCAGGAGGACAAGCGCCAACAGAAGCGCCAATCCACCTCCTGTCACTCTTGGTTGAAAAAGTATCTTGATTCCCTTCATGACAATCACCTCGCGACCGCTATGGTGCCCGTGAACGTCTTGCCCTCACCCTGTATGCGGTAGATATAGACCCCGCTGGGTACGATGACGCTTCTATTGTCTTTGCCGTCCCAGACGAGAGTCGTGCCGATGCCGATAGCCGAATTGGGAGGCGGCATTGTCACCACGTGCCGCCCGCTTAAATCGAATATTTCACCCTGGACCGAGGCTCCGTTGGGATTGTCCAGAATGAAGTAGACCACGTCGTTAAATCCGTCGCCGTTCGGTGTGAAGACCCGGGGATAAACGTTTCCATCGGGCAGGTTGAGAGAGCCCGACCGCGACGTGGCACGCAGTTGGTAGCGTCCCACGAAGGAGGATTTGATTTTCACGACCTGGTTGATGGTGTCGAGCACGCCATCCACGCGAACCCATGTCACGCCGTTATTCCAATAAATGGCCAACTGATTGGGAGTGGCCGAGGTGGGGGTCAAAGCCGAGGTGGCAAGATCTTCACGCGCCACCTGGTTGCCCACCAGGTTGTAGCCGATGCTGACCGTCGCATCAGGAATGCGGAACGATTGGTCATGGATCAGCTGGTTTTCATCCGAGCGGATCAGCGAGAAATTCACATCGCGAACAATCGACGGATCCGCGGGCAGCGCGTTGTCGAGCATGGTGATCTTCAACGGAATCGCATATTTGTTCGAATAGCGCAGCGTGTCGTTGATCGTCCTCGGCATCGAAAGGGATGAGAGGTTGTCCGTGGACAAGTAGATCGCGTTCAAATCGTTGCTGGTATCGAGCGTTAACGAGTCGATCGATTCGACGCCATTGGTTTTTACGGCGCGAATCACGTAATAAACCAGCGTTCCATTATAGGAATCCGAATACCACAAGGCACTGGCCGGCACGGCATTAAGTTTCGTCAGCGGGCCGCGAAGTGTCGTGCGCCGGTAGATGTTGTATCCGGCTAGATTGGTCAGGAGCGTCCCATCCGCATTGAAGACGACGGGAGCCCAGGTCATGATTAAATTTTGCTTATTGGCGTCCAAGGTCCCGATGACGCCCAAGACCTGGTCGGGTGGCGTGCTATCGGTGACCGCGGTAACAATGGCCGAAGGCGCGGTGACTATGCCATCTCCATTAACGGCTCTTACCTGGTAATAATAGGTCGTGTTTGCGCTGACCGTCGCGTCGTTGAAGCTCAGAGCGGCGACTTGGCCCACCGGTGCGAATGTGATTCCGTTCAGCGAGCGCTCGAGCCGGAACTGAGTTCCGGCAGGGTTTCCGTTACCGGCCCACTGAAGGGCGACATTGCTGCTTGAGAATCCGGTTACGGCCAATCCCGTAGGCGCGTTTGCTTGTGTATAAACGGTCACAGGAGAACTTGGAGGCGACTGACCGGCAGCGCTTCCTGCACTGATCGTTCGACTAATCGCTGTGTTGGCGGTAAACGTGTTCTCCGTGAAAGTCGTGGCCGCTGTTTGGGCCACAGGCGTGCCTGAGGGGAAGGCATTCAAGGAGTAGTACGTGGCTCCAGCACTGAGATTCCAGGACCATTGGATTGACGTTGGACTGAGCGCGACTCCTTTGAAGTTTGTCGGTGTGGGTGGAGCCCCACTCGAGCCGGCTGGTACGCTATTTGCTTGGTTGGCGGTACCGACTTCAGGGTCGACAGCGGACAATATGCCATCGAAGTCGAGCGATTTGATTCCGAAGTAATAGGTCACGTTCAGAGTCAGTCCAGAAACAGTCCCGAATTCTGTCGTTCCGGGCGCGTGGGCCGGGCCGATTTGGAGCTGAGAAGGCTGCGTCTGCAACCACCAAAGGCCGGCTGTAGCCGGACTGGAAGCTGGGTATGTGGCCAGGTGAACTAAGTAGGTATTAATAGGTATGCCGTTCAGATTGGCCGGCGCTGTCCAGACCAACTGGACGTCTCCTGGCGAACCCACGGGCGAGGCGGTGAGATTTGTGATCGTGTTTGGAGGATTCAGGATATGGGTATGGACGGTCGTGCCGAGGCTCGCCGCGCCAAACGCGGTTTGCAGGCCCAGCAAAGACAAAAACCCCAGCGCGAGCGCACTAAGTGCGTTCTTTACACTGAAGCGATGTCTCAAAGTCCGTCGACCCATTTCATGGTCTCCGTTTAGGCGCTCATGTAAGGCATCCGCCGTAATTAATTCGATTCACGATGACTCTTCATCTCATTCCTTCCTCTCCCCCTTAAAGTACCGACAGTGTGACGGTGGCTGTGTGGTCTGAAGGATCCGTGACGACGCCCGGGGTCTTGATGCGGAACCACAGGTTGCGCGTATTGACGCCGGCGGCTGGAGACACAAGGAGTCCGGATTCTGCGGCGGTGCCGTTACCGAACTGAGCCGCGGAACAAGTGACGGCGGCTAGCGTGGTGTCGCAGCTGCTCCAGGAGGCGTCTGAGTTGGCCGGGCGAGCGTTGCTGAACTCGGCGGCGAGGGCGTAGGTGTCAGTGCCAGTCGCAGCGGCGAGGGACCAGTTGGTTCCGCCGGTGTCGGAGGTGGCATTGGCTCCTTGGATTCTGTAAGTCTCGATCAAGGCCGCGGAGTCATTGGTGATGACGAGAGCCGTGGCCGAGTTGGAGGCCACATTCACCGCCAGAGCGCCGAAGTTGTAGAACGTCGTTCCGGCGCTGAGGGACTTCGTGTTCGAGATAGAGACATGGATGTCGATGTTTTGAGTCGGGCCCGCGTAGGCCTTGCCCGTGAATGCGGCCACGGCGAGCGCCGCACCCACAAGCCAGAGACGCGCTAATTTAATTCCTTTCATTGAAGTTCTCCTTTTATTAGGTGTTGGTTGGATCATGCGGCAGTGGGGAAGATTTCCTTCTTCCAATCTGCCGTTTGCTTTGAAGTTCACGTCCTTCATGATTTTTCTCCTAGAGTACCGACAGTGTGACAGTGGCTGTGTGGCCTGAAGGATCCGTGACGACGCCCGGAGTCTTGATGCGGAACCACAGGTTGCGCGTATTGACGCCGGCGGCTGGAGACACAAGGAGTCCGGATTCTGCGGCGGTGCCGTTACCGAACTGAGCCGCGGAACAAGTGACGGCGGCTAGCGTGGTGTCGCAGCTGCTCCAGGAGGCGTCTGAGTTGGCCGGGCGAGCGTTGCTGAACTCGGCGGCGAGGGCGTAGGTGTCAGTGCCAGTCGCAGCGGCGAGGGACCAGTTGGTTCCGCCGGTGTCGGAGGTGGCATTGGCTCCTTGGATTCTGTAAGTCTCGATCAAGGCCGCGGAGTCATTGGTGATGACGAGAGCCGTGGCCGAGTTGGAGGCCACATTCACCGCCAGAGCGCCGAAGTTGTAGAACGTCGTTCCGGCGCTGAGGGACTTCGTGTTCGAGATAGAGACATGGATGTCGATGTTTTGAGTCGGGCCCGCGTAGGCCTTGCCCGTGAATGCGGCCACGGCGAGCGCCGCACCCACAAGCCAGAGACG
>Ga0207121_1006_pt2 | contig 64717 bp, 53 predicted proteins | sample Alteio_BWMinHeat_41_FD_153513 | JGI IMG/M metagenome (GOLD analysis project Ga0207121, IMG submission 153513) | Enriched cells from forest soil in Barre Woods Harvard Forest LTER site, Petersham, Massachusetts, United States -... | ecosystem: Environmental > Terrestrial > Soil > Temperate forest >... | reverse complement strand
AATTATTAACCTGCCTTGTCTATAATCATACAATATTTTACATTTTACGCATTTTTTTAGATCATTATTTATACATTATTATTCAGATACCTATCCATTAGAACCCGAGCCCTTAATTCCCTAATATTGATAAATTCTATCCACCCTACTGACCACCGAGCTTTAAGCCATGCTCATGCTAGGGGATCTTAGGACTACTAAATCTTTTTCAACCGCAGAAGGCTTTTCTTCTTTCTCCGAAGGGCAGCAGAAGAATCGGAAAATTGATTTAACAATTGATTTAACACCTGCCGCAATTTTCGGTGCATTTTTCTTCAAAAAATATGCGGAAGCTATGGCAACACATGCAATCCCAACAATTTCGGTGGGTGGGAAACACATTAAAAGCATTCCTGCAAAAGCCAAAAATAGCACTGTTGATTCTTTGCGGTTTAATTCGAATTGTACTTTACAATCTTTCTGAATACGATTTTCTCTTATCTGTTCTTCATCAGTTAAAAGTTGATCCTGAGTTACACGTGATTCTACACCCGTTTCTTGGTTCAAACTTAAAACTATCACCTTCTCACGGACTCGAATATCAAGCTTTAATTCTTTAATATCCTCTACAAGTGTATCTAAACGCTCTTTTTTTCTATTAATTACCCACGTAGACCATTCGAGCTTTTTGGCATCGGACAAAGATATAGTTTTATGCAATGCTTTTAATTGTTCTAGATCTTTCTCTAATTGAGTTACCTGCTCTTCCCATTTCAATAATTGAGCCTTACTATCCTTCATCCAATATGCCATATCAGTCATTCGACGATATGAGCGGACTGTTTCATCCATTGAAATGATAAAACCTGCAGCACCCGCTGCCGCAAAACCCAATCCACTCATGGCTGCGGCTCCTCCAATGAAGAAACCTAAAGTGGTAAGCGTGGTTAACTGTATGCCCCCTAATAAATTGAGGATCCCTTTCATGATCTCTGCATTAGGACGAGCATTTTCTGAAGCTTGCGCAAACATTGCAGTGGTCAACATAAAAGCGAAAAGGGAATCAATGTAATTCCAAATTGGTCCAACAAGCGCATGTTGGGGTAATGAAAATGCAATTTTTAGTTCAGATAAAATAAATGGAATCACAATAGTATAAAAAGACCCCACCGGATAGGTGATTTCCGGGCCTGTTGCCCCTGCATCCCTCATCATTTGCACCGCATCTCCCACGATGAGATCTGCACAATGATCATAGGCGGTTTGTGTTAATGGGGCTAGTTTTGTTAAAGGACGAAGCTCTAGATCCGAAACTTCTCTATTTAATCCACTTTCGGCCTCAAGTTCTTCGTCAGTTAGAGAATCAACTAGAGAATCAACGACTAGCTCTAAAGTCTCATCAATAGAACTTTCATCAACCGTAGGTGCTACAGCTACAGGCTCCGAGGAATCCGGAATTGTTGGATTGTGATGAAGCATAATAACCACCTCTCGCTTTGTATCTTTTCTATTTAATATTTACAAAATATAACAATTTTTTTCAACAAATCATAGTGTTTTTGAAAGAAAAGTGGTCAGAAATAGGGAAATTAATGGATTTTTTTATCAGTTGATTAAAATATGATCAAAAATAGATTTGTCATGCCAGCATGCTTTCCGCTTCCATCCAAGGGGCTTCGCTATATGCCCACTGGATGGAAGCGGAAAGCATGCTGGCATGACAAGCTTTACCCCAACCGCTGCCGCAACGCCTCACATAAGAAAATCCCCGTCGCGACTGAGACATTTAAGCTCGAAACGCTACCCTGCATAGGGATTTTCAGCAATACATCACAGTTTTCCTTAGTCAAACGACGAAGGCCGCTGCCTTCGGCACCCAGGACAAGACCGATGGACCCTTTTAAGTCAGCCTGGAATAATAGCGTGCTTGCCTCTGCGTCCGCGCCATACAGCCAAATGTTCTGATCTTTCAAGAACTGCATCGTACGTGCAAGATTGGTGACCTGAATGAAGGGAATGGTTTCGAGGGCGCCGCTGGCGACTTTCTGGACAGTTGGCGTGAGCCCGACGGATTTATCTTTCGGGGCAATGACCGCATGCGCACCGAGTGCCTCGGCACTTCGCAAACATGCGCCCAAATTATGCGGATCTTGCACCCCATCTAAAATCAGTAATAAAGCAGGTACAGTTAAGTTTTCTAAAATTTTGGCGAGGTCGCTCTCCCCCAAATTTTTCGGGGGATGGCAAACCAGCAAAATCCCTTGATGATTGGCATTTCCCGATAATTTATCGAGTTCCTGACGCGTACGTTTTTCGACTGGAATACCGTGACGAGCGGCGATATCAAGTAGTTGTTGATCCACCCGATCTTTTAAAACGACAATACGAATGACGCGTTCTGGTTGCGTTTGCAAAACGGCATTCGCGGTATGAATACCGAATAAAATATTTTGGTCGGTCATAATAAATTTTTCTTTTTCTTCTTTGGTTTTTTATCGATTGTAAATGTTTCCGCTAACATGAAATCCATTTCGCGCTTATCTAAATCGACTCGAGTTAATTTGACTCGCACTGAATCCCCAATGCGAAAACTTTTCCCCGTTCGTTCACCTAACAATGCATGTCGAATCGGATCGAATTGATAATAATCATTACGCAATGCGCTGATATGCACGAGGCCTTCGACGAAAATCTCTGCTAATTCCACAAAAAACCCAAAGCTCGTGACACTAGAAATCACAGCGTCGTATTCTTCCCCCACTTTGTCCATCATGTATTCGCATTTCAACCAATCGATCGCTTCGCGCGTGGCATCATCGGCGCGACGTTCGGTCATCGAACAATGTTCGCCGAATTTTTCGTACTGAGGATCGTAATCGCCCGGCTTGACTTTTTTATGCAGAATTTTTTGAATCGAACGATGCACAATTAAGTCAGGATATCGACGAATGGGCGAAGTAAAATGGGTATATGCCTCAAATGCTAAACCGAAATGGCCCTTATTATCTGGGGTATACATGGCTTGACTGAGCGAACGCAACAACACCATTTGAATCAAATGCTGATCCGTGCGACCACGAACGGTTTGTAGTAATTTCGCGTAATCTCTTGGGGCAGGCTCTTTGCGACTTCCCGGAAGCGTCAATCCTAACTCTCCCAAAAATTTGCGTAAATCAATTAATTTTTCAGGGGAAGGACCATCATGCACCCGATACAATCCGCTGACTTCATTTTTCAAAATAAATCTTGCCGCACAAATATTCGCGCACAACATACATTCTTCAATTAAACGATGCGCGCTATTTCGCTCGAGCGCAATGATACGTTCGATTTTGCGACCTTCGCCAAAAATAATTTTGGTCTCGGGTAAATCAAAGTCTATCGCACCGCGTTTAATTCTTCCCGCATGCAATATTCGATAAACATCATATAAATCATGTAAAGCAGGCACTAAATTTGCGTAACTTTTTTGAAGCGTTACATCGCCTTTTTCGATCATCTCATACACTTTCGTGTAAGTCAGACGCGCTTTTGATTTGATAATCGCTTCATAAAAACGATATTTCGAAATTTTACCTGTCGGCGTAATCATCATCTCACAAACCATCGCGAGTCGATTCACATTTGGCATTAAAGAACATAATCCATTGGATAATTCTTCTGGCAACATTGGAATAACACGACCAGGAAAATAAACGGAATTACCGCGATTGAATGCTTCTTTATCGAGTGCCGTTCCCACTTTCACATAGTGCCCGACATCGGCAATCGCCACATATAAAGTCCAACCACCGGCGCCACGTTTTTCGCAATACACCGCATCATCGAAGTCTTTCGCATCTTCACCATCAATCGTCACAAAAGAAAGTTGACGCAAATCTTTGCGATGTGATTCTATGTCATTTGAAACTTCATCGGGAAACTTTTTGGCTTCACGTAATACTTTTTCTGGCCATTCATGCGGAATTTCATGATTACGAATAGCAATATCAATTTCCATGCCAGGCGCCATATGATCGCCCAACACTTCCATCACTTGGCCAATGGCGCGTGATTGTGCAGTTGGTTGTTCAGTGATTTTGACAATAACCATCTGCCCATGTTCAGCACCATGCACTTCATGAGGGGGGATTAAAATATCTTGTTGAATACGTTGATTGGAAGGTTCAACAAAAGTGATACCCGATTCTTGGACTAATTTACCCACTAATTCATGCGTATGATGCTCGATGACTTCGACAATCGCGCCTTCGCGACGACCGCGACTATCAATATTCGATACTCGCACTAACACTTCATCATTAGGGAAAACAATTCGCATTTGTCGCGCGTTTAAGAATAAATCATCACTTCCATCATCCGGCACGACAAAACCGAAACCATCTTTGTGACCAATGACATACCCTTTGATCAACTGCATTTTACCGACTAGACCGAAGGCGCCACGCCGGTTTTTCAACAGTTGGCCATCGCGAACCATCGCAAGCAATCGACGTCGAAGCGCTTCTTGATCATCCGGCTCTGTGATATCAAGCTCACGCTGCACCGTTTCTAAAGAGGCCGGACGACCGCGTTCCTTTAAAAATTCCAGAATATATTCTCGGCTGACAATCGGATTATCGTATTTCTCCGCTTCTCTTTTCGCGAACCGATCTTTTTTGTGTGTTTTTTTTCCCATTTATTTACCTTACATCCGTTCTAATCTCTTCAACTAGAACTCCTGCTATCTATATACATCTCTCACATTTTTGCGCTATGATTTTTCAAAAATACAAAATGGAGAGTAATCTATATGAATCATATCACAAAAACCCTACCGAAGTTTGTTTTTTGGACGCGCTGGTTGCAAGCCCCTCTTTATATCGGACTGATTGTCGTTCTTATCGTCTATGTCTATGAATTTGGGCTAGGTCTTATTCATCTCGTCAAAAACGCCAATGCCAAAGCCGCCGAAACGTTGATTATGCTACAAGCGCTGGATTTGATTGATGTTGTGATGATCGCAAACTTACTTATCATGGTCATTATCGGGGGGTATGAAACTTTCGTGTCGCGACTGAATACCCAAAACCATCCCGATCAGCCTGAATGGTTAGATGAAGTGAACGCGGGAACGATGAAAGTGAAACTTGCGCTGGCACTCATTACCATTTCTTCCATCCATCTTTTACGTACTTTTATTGATCCTAATCAAAACCCCAATACGACCATGTGGCAGGTCATTATTCATTTGACATTGGTGGTCTCAGCACTCGCCATCGCACTCACGAATAAAATGGTGACTGCGGAAAAAAATTCGCATTAGTAATTGATTTTACTTATTAATTCTTACCCAGTATCGCAATATTTTTCATAAAAAAATATAGTATTATGATAATGGGTAAGTTATATTTACCGCGGTTTACATTCGGAATAATAATAAAAAGGGAAATTTTATGACAACCACTCGAACCAACGAACATCTGATTACTTCATTATCGACGGAATCCATTGCCTTTCCTGAATCAACTCCTTATACAAAACGAGATGATGATCATCAAGTGACAGTAGATTCGACATTTAAGAATATCTCCATCGCATCCGCATCGGTGACAGCCGGCCGATACAGCAATGAAGATTATATCAATGTTGATTTTATTCCTGACTTTGAAAAATTTTCAGTGCCCATCCAAAAAGTGGTATTGCAATCATGGGTTAATGAAATTCAAAAAACGTTAAGAGCAGAACGGAAAGATGATGATGATCCAGGATGCACGGCTTGTGTCGCCATTACGTGGGTAGACGCAAAAGGGGTATTACATAATTTAACGGCAAATCTCGGTGATTCTCATGCAAATGCTTACCTTCTAGATGAGAAATCCCATATATTAAAGGGTGACCCCATCAGTCTCTCTATACCACATAAACCTTTTGATGAAGAAAAAACTCGCATTGAAAGTGAAGGAGGCACAATACTTTGGGGACGTGTGAATGGCAATCTCAATATTAGTCGCGCGTTGGGAGATTTTAAATATTCTCCTCTCGTTTCAGATGAACTCACCTTCGAAGAATTACACCATCCATTAGAACCTCATCAAAAAATTGTTTTTTTCATCGCTTGTGATGGAACCGATGCAATGATGAAAAAAGACAGTGATTTTCACGACATATTATTAAAAAAGACGCCTATCAATGAAACAGCGGCTAATGTATTAAAATTTTCAACTGAAACAGACATGTTTGACAATACTTCTTTTATTATACTTTCTTATTCACCATCCGATAAACCTATTCCTCCAATTTTTTCTGCAGTCTACGATGGACATGGTGGTGCAAGAGTCTCTAAATTTGTGAGTGAAAATGGCATTACTATTTTAAAAAATAAAATTCAATTTGCATTAACCCTAGAGGGTACTGAAAAATTATTACAGGAAGAAACAGAAAGAAAAAATGAAACGCGACTTCGTATTTTAAAGAAAGCGCAGGCGAAACCCATCACTATTACTCCTGTGGTAAAAAATTCTTTTTTACAAAATATTTTTGGTGTCAAATCCAAAAATCCTCAACCAAGTTTTACCGTTATTCCTGCAAAGGTTGATCTCGCATTATTATTAAATAAACTTCGAACCTATTTACATGATGAGAAAGGACATGATTTTTTATCATTAGAACTGGTACCAAATCCTAGAAATCCCACCACCGGTTTATATCGCTTAACATGTAAAAATTTCAAAGCGGCGTATCTTTTTTTAGATAGGAACGACATTTCACCGACTTCTTGTTTTGATGAACCGCGGAAAACAAAAGGAATTTTTTCTTCTCCTAAATATTATTTATATTTTATGCCGAAAAGTTTGGAGTTTTTGGATGAGATTATAACTAAACAAACAACGTTCCAATCAAATAAGTGACTAAACCCGCAATGGCTCCAATGGAGAGCATTCGAAGGCCGCTAAGCAATGCATTTTTTTGCGTAAAAATACTTAAAACCGCGCCCACAAAAAATAAACTGAAAGCGGCCAAGGTAATCATCATATGCACTTTATGATTTTCCATGGGCAAGAGAAATGGAATAAGCGGAATAAAGGCACCAATTCCAAAGGAAAAAAATGAAGAAATCGCGGCCCCCCACGGTGAGACCATATCATCTGGATTAATACCTAATTCTTCACGCGCAAGGGTTTGCAATGCTTTTTCGGGATTTTGAATAAGAAGATGCGCGATTCTTTTTGCATCTTCTACAGGAATGCCGCGGGCTTGATAAATAAGGGAAAGTTCTTCCGCTTCTTCTTCGGGATAAAGCTCGAGCTCACTTTTTTCTAATGCTAATTGATATTCCAACATTTCGCGTTGCGAACGAACCGATACATATTCACCCGCCGCCATCGAACATGCGCCAGCCAATAAACCTGCAACACCTGATACTAAAACAAATGAATTACCGGCATTTGCACCAAGGATTCCTAAAATTAAACTCGTATTTGAAACAAGCCCATCATTGACGCCAAAAACTGCCGCACGAATATTGTTGCCACGACTGATAGCAAGATGTTGATGCTCTGTATTTGATTCGTCTGATTTCGATTTAGGTAACGTACCTAAATGATAAATCGCCATTCCACGAATTTTCATCGCAGCGAGCGCATGTCTTAGTGAACGCGGGCCAAAACATTTCACCAAATACACGACAAAGCGTGATCGCAAATCTAATGGAAATTCAGTTGGAATAGGTATATTCGCAGCTTTTAATTTTGCTTCCCAAATATTGGCTTGTTTTTCAGCTAATCCTGACAATTCTTGAAAAAGTTTCTGATGAACAGGATTGACTTCAATTTTGGCCAATTCTCGATATAAAATAGCGGAACGCTTTTCTTCTTTAAAATTTTCTAGATCTTGCATTAACAACCTTCTTCTCGGTAATTTTTCATGAGGGTATCTGTTTCAGCACGTTGCTCCGTCGGCAACATTTGGTCACCCGTCGCGCCATTCCACAATCTTTGGCTTCCATTTGTACCATTCCAGATAATTTGCTTTTTTAATTGCTGACATACAGCGACGTGATTTTCTTCCGGTGAATTACGAAAAATGGCACAACTCGATAAGAAACTGATGAGGCCCAATACCCAAATAACACGATATTCGTGCTGTGACATGAGTGAATCCTCCGGGTTTAAAACAAAAGACAAGTTGTACCTGATGGGTATATTATACTGCTAACAAAATTCTGGTTCATCATATTATTAGAAAAGGAGAAAAATCATGCGAAAAATCAGCAGAATTCTTTTTATTGTTTGCATTTTCATGTATGGCTGTCGGGCTTTTGCCACCGAAAATTGTACACCGCTTCATTTTACTGTCGAAAACAACGATATGGTTTTGGAAGGTAACCCTAAAACGGCTACTCAAGTATTTTTCTTTCATAATAAATCCGAAAAAAGCCTATTTCTTGACCGCGGCGGCGATAACCCCGGCGCGAGTGCAGGTTGGTCAACCTATTTACGACCAGACAATTGGTCAGTGCTCTTGCTCAATAAAAAAACCTTTACCGTGCATTGCACCCGGATCGAACCCGGCAATGTGATTACTTTGTCTTGCAAAGACATGATTGAAGTTTGCACACCTCCGACCTTAACATTAAATAAAAAATTCAAAGGGAATTTTTGGTTGGTGGAAGATAAATCTTTTGAGAATGTGGCGAAGATTTTGGAGAGGAAGGGGATAGGGTTTTAAGATTTTGTCATGCTAGCCAGAAGGTATGTCATTCCCGCGCAGGCGGGAATCTATTCTGAATGGATTCCCGCCTGCGCGGGAATGACAGAAATTTACGATAGAGACCTCTTACTCTCTTCTCCAAACCCGGGGACAGCGCATAAAAAAAATGACTACACAAAATCATCGTCGATCGAAAGGTAAACCAGATAAAAATATATTTGTTGAGTAATAACTTCATATAACGCAATTTTTGCTGCCACTTACCTATCGTTCTTTTGATGACAGAAAGTGCTTTGATTGAATAAATGGTTTTAGCATTTTGTAAAAAACGCGGAGGAAAAACAACACCGGATTTCTCATGATTCAGCACATTAAAATTCGCGAGTAATATTTCTTCCCACAAAATAAATAATGCGTAGGTCGTAAAAAACCGATGAGGGAGATTGATAAATAATTCATGTTTAGCAAGCCATCCTAATAGTAAACTTTGCTCAGGGAGATGTCGTATGATGGTCGGACCTTGAAAATTTCCGATGATGCTAGCTCGCTCTTTCTCTGTCATAAAAAGTTTTGCTTCTTCCACCAGCGGTTGCTGCCAAAAATCCAGCATATCTTCTCTTTTACCAAACATAATCAAATCGCTAATATGAAAAAGCGCAGGAAATTGAAGTGGATTTCGGATAAAAAAATTCGTGATCGTAATGGGAGCAGATAAAAAAGAATATTTGGATGCAGAGGTATTTACTATGGTTTGCATCATTTCAGTGCCTGATAAATAATGATCTGCACGAAATTTCAGAACATAAGGTCTTGTCGCTGATTCAATCCCACGTTTCGTACTCAACAATTGTCGATTCACATTATTGAGATCACCGGTGCATTCTACAAATGGGGCAGGCTTTTCTGATTGCACGATGATAATATTTTTTAAATTAGTGGCTGTTGCAAAACAATATTTTGAATCTAAACTATCTTTGTCATCCCCGTGAAAACGGGGATCCATGCGGATGGATTCCCACCTTCGTGGGAATGACACGTTATCTACGTTTTCTGTGAGCCACGTTGAAATAACAATTTCCGCATCTGGCAAATATTTTCGAATAGATGTGATTGCTCTTCGCAACAAGTCACCAATTTCCCCTTGATGACCTTCGCGGAATAACGGTCCTTGGATCACCACGCTGATAAATTTGCTGTCTATAGAGTTGTTTTCGGTAATCAAGATTGCAATAACCGTTGTAAAAATTTTCCTACTCTTATACCAAAACAACGTAACACAAAAGCACGAATTCGCATTTTCTTTAGTATTTTAGACAAATGTTTTGTTAAATAGTGCGGAGGAAAAGCTGCAATATAAAAAGCATGATACCAACACTCCGACATTTCACTACCATACATACCATCCACTAATAATAAATAAATGGTAGGACGATCAGGCATAATAAAAGCAACTTTGGCGAGTTGATGCGCGATGTCCGCAACTTCAAAGATAGAAATTCCTTGAAAATTTAAACAAAGCATTTTCTCGACGCGCGTTAGAATTGAAAAGTCATTTGATTGTTGCAACCATTCGAAATAATTTGTTTTTTCTTTGCTTGAATTTTGATGAAAATATTTTTTTACATTCACACAAGAAATAGAAGGAATATTCCATTCTGATTTTTTGCTCTCTTTAATCCATCCACTATCAATAAAAATAGGAGAATCGATATCGGATTGCAATAAATGATAAATTTCCCCCCACGCTTTTTCAGCATGAACATCAAATTGGTTTTTATCAATCGCAATGATTTTCATGATTTTTTCTCGGATTCATTACGAACGACGTCTTCTAAAAAAGGCGTAGAATTAATAATGGCTCGATAATATCCCATTAAACCATCGGGGTGATAAAATAAATTTTTGTTTTTTGTGCGTAACCAGCAAGCCGTAAGAAAAGATCCAACAAGTGTTTTTTTATTTCTTTTAACAAAAAAATCCTGCAAATTTTCATAAAAAACTTTTTTTCGACATCCTCTTCCTGTCAGCAAATTATGCCATAATCCATAATGTTCAAATAAATTATTTTTTGCATTGCTACCATGCTCTTGAAAATTAGCTCGCAAATATTGATGACTACCGTAAGGAAGTTGGTCGAGAAATATCATTCGTTCAACATCTCGCAAAAACTTGTCAACAGAGTCTTGATCCCTATTCACTTTCGCTAAATGCAAACTTAATCCCACTTGGGTCAACCAAATTTTTAAGGTCTTTGGTATTTTAGCCAGATGATTGACCATATAAACTTGATGACTAACGCTCACATAAAGCGAAACAAAATCTCGAAGTTTTTTCATGGCAACTTTTAAAGATATTTTAAAAGCAGGTTTGTAACTTTTCATCCAAGGTATTCGTGGAAATGAAGCATACTTTTCATCACCATCGATATTTTCATACTGATATGTATAACTCAACAATAAAGGACGCGCATATAAAGATTGCGTAAAAATAAAAGGATTCACGCGAGTGGGAACACCTTGCGCAGATAACCTTAATCCATGCTCCACATCTTCAAACTCTCCCCAAAAAATATTTTCATCTTGCGGGAGCATTAGCCACAGTGATTTTTTACAAATATACAAACTGCCTGTTGCATAATTATCATTGGTATATCGGCAAGGATTAGCAAATACAAATTTATTTTTTTCGAATTCCGCTAAACCATTCGGGAAAATTTTACTGCATTTACCCTCTCTATTAATGCCTTGCACAGAAACGGATTTTTGCACCACTTGATGATAATCAGAATAACGGAACGGCACCACATGATGTTGATCCGAAAAGTAAATCGATTGCAGAGAAACAAAAGGAAATAAATCACCGAATCTTCGTATGCCTTGATAAAAATCCTTGGGTAAGAAAACGCGATCGTGAATAATGCAGATATTTTCAAAACGCGCAGCGTTAACCAACGCATTTTTTTTCGCACAGATTCTAACGGGGGGCGCGGGAATTTCTTCTCCAACAATCCGAACTTGATCCCAATATAAAAAATTCTGCGCTGGACGACCGCATAAAATAATTTCTTTTTCAGGAACATCGAGCTCGAGAATTCTTTTCACAATTGCATTAAGGCCTGTTGCATCTTCAGGTCCCACGGGAATGCAAAAACTAAAGCGCGACAAACCTTTATCTTTTTCTATCGGTAAAGGTGCGATTTTTTCAAAAACTTGTTGTTCTGAGTTTTCTGATAAAAGTCGTAGCGAATTTTTAAAATATTGCCGTTGCAAATAGCTTTGTTTTCCTAGATTTCCTATCATTATTATTTTTGTGTTGATGGGAGCGATATGTAATAAATCCCAAAGTATTAACGGCGCAAGTGGTGAATCTGTTTCAAGACCGATAAGCACTAAGTTTTTTGTCACCGGCAAATCTAATAATCGTTCACAGGCATGAAAATTTTTTTTCACGATATCGGGTTTCGTTTTATTTTTTCTAAAACTAACGACGACACTATCTTCTGGCAATTCCATATCCCATTCTAATAAAGGTAAATCATGAGACTTCGGATAATTTAATTTCGGATCGTGGTGGAGATGGACTATTTTCATAAATTTATTTACGCAGGATATTTATCACCGACAACACTCGGTGTTTTCACTACCACCGTGATGGTGTCAGTTAATGCTTCGAAACTTGTCGCTTCCGAGGGTTCCACCGTAATAATATCGCCACGTTGAAACTCTTGGCCTAACATGCGCACACGACCCTCCACAATGACGGTTAATTCCGTTGCGATACGATGCACATGAGAGGATTCCGTATCACCTGCGCGATAATGTTTAATAGCAACTTCAAATTCTTTACTCGAAAATGCAGAAGGGGAAAAATCACCCACGAACCAACCTTTTACCATGTCCTCTAATTTATGAAGTTTCATGATGCTCCTATAACGCCCTTACCACTTGCTGATATTGCTGGGTAGATTTCATCGGTAAATAATGTTGATTTTCAATAAAGAAAACGCCAACACGTTTTTGTTCTAAAATTAATTCATTAAAAACAGGACAAATATAAAATAATCCATTGACGTGCGCATTTTTAATTAAGGTATTTTTTGCAGCGTTTACAAAATCTTTTCCACTCTTAAACCAATAAAATCCCGCAGTCGCATGTTGACTAATAGGATTTTTTTCTGCGGCTTCCACTACTAAATTTTCTTCATTTAATTTCACAAAAGAATATCGAGGATGAATAGAATGAAACACAACCGTGCCTGCATCCAACTTTCTTTTTTCAAAGTCTTCCACAATCGATTGCAGATTTTTCTTAATGAGTTCATTGCCACTTAAAATTAATAAACTTTCTTCGACATCAATATGTGATGCCAGCAGTGTCGTACATAACGCGCCTTGTGTTTTACTTTTGACAGTAAGCACCGAAAAATCTTTATTTTTGCCGAGCATTTGAATAATTTTATCTAAATGATGCTCTGCTACATCTTCTTCTCGAGCGAGACAAGTGATTTTCGCATTGGGAAAATCAGCACATTCTGATAGTAAATGTTCGAGTATCGTTTTCCCGTTGACTTCTGAGAGACATAAAGGATATTGACCGTCCGTCGCAACATTATCGCCCGCCAATAAAATTAATATATTCATGCTGTGTTCCTCACATTCTCGATCATCGCGATGAATTGCTTGATATTTTCATATGTCACATCAGATACTTCTTTCACGACTAATACTTCCGCACGTGCGGCTTTAGCGGACTTTATCCCATTTTCGTTATCTTCGATCACCACACATTCTTCTGGTTTAACATTTAATTTTTTCATGGCGGATTGATAAATTTCAGGGTGCGGTTTTGAATTTGTCACATCTTGATTACTTAAGACAACATCAAAGTAATGTAATATCTGAGCCTTTTGTAACATCGTAATAACTGAATCTTTAATCGAATTCGAAGCAACTGCTAACTTAAAACCTTCTGCTTTTAGTCGCGATAACGCATATTCATGATTAAATCGCGGGCGGCAAGTCGTATGCACAATTTCCATCGTATATTGTTGCTTTAAAACATTAATCACATCATGCAAAGCAGCGGGAAGTAATTCTTCAGCACTAAGAATTTCTAATTTTTTCTTTGTCGGTAATCCATCGTAAACACTTAAGTGCGCTTCTCGATTAATTTCATAACCGAATAATCGTAAAGCACGATTAAATGCTTCGTAATGCCAATCCTTCGCTTCAATCAATACGCCATCCATATCAAAAATGATCGCCTTAATCATTAACCGCCTCTGAATCGAAAAAAATCTCTGCCTCTTCGGGAAAATCAGTGCATAACATCAAATTAATTTCTTGATGTAATTCAGCATTTTTTAAAATAGTCCAAAGTGTTAAGTGATCACGCCCATGTAACTCAGGTGAAACCAAGCACACTTCCTTTTTGCTCGCTAAAAAATGATGTATTAGTTCGCTGGAATACCAAATATCTTCAAATGCATCTAACCAAATGCCAGCGACTTTATTATAAAAAGCAGGAATGGGTTCATATTCACTGACTCTCGAAAAAACGCGCAAATCATTTTTTAAATATGAGAGCATGTCAGGAATCGACATATCGAAAAAAAAGTAATTTTTTATGTTACGTTGATGTAGTAACGGTTTTATTAACGATGCTAAACCATCCGCTTTAATATTTAATGCTAAAGGTAAATGATCATTCGAATTCGGAAGTAATGAAAAAAATGTTTCGAGATCCATTACATCATCATTGCCTGGCATATCATGAGAAATCACCACTTGGCCGCGATGATCACGTAAGTCAGTTTCGGTACCAAAATTCAGTGAAAAGGAACGCTCGAATGCAGACAACGCATTTTTTTCTGCGGGAGTTTTCCAATAACCTCGGTGGCTTAGAATTTTCATTAAGGTTTCTCGAGAAATTGATGAGAGATTGGCAAAGAGAGAAAGCGATTCAGATCTTCCGGCGTGCCTAAACCGTACATACCCACTTCATCAGATCCAATGGAATAACTACTAATATGTTTGCCTTCCGCGATGAGCTCGTTGTAAACGGGTGCGACATAAAATTCGCCGTTCACTCTTTTATTTGCCGCCATCATTTGATCGGCACCGCGCACGAAATCTGAACCGCGATGAAAATAATAAATGCCAACGGTTGCTTCATTCGAGATGACTTCTTTTTCGACGACTCGATTAATCCAACCACGTTCGTCAAAAGCAACATAAGACCATTTTGGATCATTGGCGCGCATGGTCATAATCAGTCCGTCAACGTTGCCATTATGTTGGGCTGATAAGTAATCATCAATATTGATATCGATGTATTGATCGCAATTCGCAATCATCAATGGTTCTTCGTTATTAATCAGGGATTTTGCTTGTAAAACGGTGCAAGTCGCGCCTTCGGTTAAACCGGATAATGCGATAATTTCTGCATGGTTTGTCCATTGTTTTAATTTTTTATCTAAGGCGTAGTGCTGGATGTGATCTTCCTGACAAATAAAGATAAATCGGTGGGGGATGCGTGGAGTTAAATTCTTGATCACTATTTGAATCATAGGCCAAGCATGGACGTGGATCAGCGGTTTTGGATCTTGATAACCCGCTTTTGCAAAACGGCTGCCTAAACCAGCCATGGGAATGACAATGTTTAACATAATTCAATTACTAAACAGAAAGGAAGTGATTGTAAAAATTGCGCTCATCATTGTCAATGATTATTTTCTTGTCAATGGATCCCGCGGACAATTCGGCGTTATTAGAGACTTTGTCATCCTGAACGAAGTGAAGGATCGGTTTACTTCTATAATTTTAATGATGAATTAAACCGATCCTTCACTTCGTTCAGGATGACAAAGTCTCTACATACAACAACGCAGGACTTGCCGCGGGATGACGGGTTGCATGACAAACTTTAATTGCTATGATAATATACTGCCCTATGAAAAAAGCTCCATTTTTTGACAATTTAAAAGATTTTGAATCTCCACATTCTCCATTGAGTTATTGGTCTTGGCAAAATTTTAGCCAGGAAAATAGTCGTCACCTGATGAGGTGGGATATGCCAAATCATTCTTCAGCTGATTACCTACGCACGAAGGCTTACGCAGGAAATGCAGATTTTTCTGTCATTGGTCAAAGTTATGCGCACACGAGCTCACATGGGGCGATCGAATGGTGCTGGCCTAGCGATAATGCCTCCCGTTGGTATATCGATATTGAAATGTACTTTATTTACTCCCATTCTAAAACTCGCAAGGTAGTTGAGTTATGGCAGGATGATGTTTTGCTATGGCGCCAAGGTTTTCATGCGGAACAACCAGTCGCACATTTTTTAACGCTTCCCACCACTGAGGACAGTAGAGAAATAAGGTTAATCGTACTCAACGAAACAAATGACATTGACTCCAGTAAATTTATTTATCGCCTGAAGCTTTATCAACATGATGCGAACATGACAGGAAAGAACCCGATTGTACTTCCGCAAAAACATCAAATGTGTATGGGTTTTCCCCATTTACCCGCTGATCTTCAACGAAAATTATTTGAAATCCACTGCCAAACCGATGCGCTCACTCCTGACGAAAAAATGAGATTACAGCAAGCCGTGACCGCAAAAGCCCTACAACAATTGCAACTTACCGACAGAAAGTTCGGTGAAAGCAGATATTATGGGCTCAAAAAATAATGGAAAGAATAGATACCGAAACACTCGTCATTGGCGCAGGTTTTGCGGGTTCTGCTGTCGCCTCTAAATTGCCCCCTGGATCTTTTTTATTAGTCGATCGTGGTGAACCTTTAAATTATTCGAAAGCGTTACAAGAATACCGTCAGTTTTCAACAAAAAAAAATTCAAAACAACCCCATTATTTTCAAAAACTCCTGCATGCCGCACAAAGCCAATTGGAAAATAACCAATTAACTGAAAAATTTTCTATTTTATCTTCCAATCTCTATACCTTTGTTGCGGGTGGCATTTCCAATATTTGGGGTGGATATTGCAACCGAATTACTAGGCAAACCTTTGAGCGAGAAGGTATCTTAGCTTGGCCCATTACATTAGGCGAGCTTGAACCTTTTTACGAACACGCAGAAAAATTACTTTTCTTACATGGTGATCCTGATTTGGCAACCGAATCGATAGCCGCCCCCTTGCCGGGTTATGACTTATGGCGCGATGTTTTGGCGCCTTATTTTCCAAATGCACATGTTGGGGCTTACGCGAAAAATATTTCGAACTTGCATCAAGGAATGGGAAGATGTGATGGATCTGGATTTTGCTTATTGTGTCCGAATGATGGGAAAGTGCGCCCACAGCATATTTTTAGTGATCTTGAAACCTACCACGGCACGAAGGTCCATGAAATTGTATTTGATGGTGCGAAAGCGAGTTACGCCATTTGCGAAACCGATGGTCAAATGTATCATGTTGGCTTCAAACAAATTGTGATAGCAGCCGGCGGTTTAGAAAATGTAGGAATTTTTAAACGCGGCAAATGGCCAAGCGAAACACCGACACATTTGGCAGGATTATGTTTTCAAGATCACACTATTAGTGAAACTTATGTGAAACTTCCAGTCGAACTACCATTTTTGCAAATCGGCACGGAAGCGCATGTCGAATTGCCTAGTTTATCCGGTTATTTTAATAATATTGAATTTAAAACTTTAGCCATTACTGAGCCTCCTATTGGTTCAACATTTCATTCCTGGTTAAAAAACCAAAAGTATATTAACCCTTCAAATATTGCTGATTTTATTAATCAATCTTCGAAATATTTAAACCTATGGACGCAAATTGAAATTCCCCCAGAATTTGAAATGGAACTGGTCTACAGCCAACAAAATAATTACGCTTTTAGCGATGAACGCTATGTTGCCAATATGCGTGAATTGAATAAGGCTTTTGCACTATTCACCAAAAAAATTAAAAAACATAAACGAGTTGAAATCATCGGAAGCAATCCGCTATATCAAGACCGCTACGGCGGCCACCACTACACGGGCACCACGCCGATGTCAAATAATGATCGCGCCTTGCTCGACCCTCACTTAAAAGTGTTAGGCACCGATAATGTGTACGTCGTCGGCGGAAGTGTATTACCACGAACCGGTGGCGCGAGCCCAACGCTTACGATTATTGCATTGGCCTTGCGGTTGGCAAAACATCTCACACCGCAACCTCACCCTTAATATGCGGATGTGATTCATAATTCAGAATTTCAAAATCGTCAAATTGATAATCAAATATCGATGCAGGCTTGCGTTTGATGTGTAACGTGGGCAAAGGATGTGGTTTGCGTTGTAATTGTAAATCGACTTGGGCTTGATGATTGGAATAAATATGACAATCGCCGCCGGTCCAAATAAAGTCTCCCACCCCGAGATCGCATTGTTCTGCCACCATGTGCGTTAATAACGAATAAGAGGCAATATTGAATGGCACCCCCAAAAAGGCATCGGCCGAACGTTGGTATAACTGACAAGACAATTTTTGATTTGCGACATAAAATTGGAAAGCAAAATGGCAAGGTGCCAACGCCATTTCTGGCAAATCACCCACATTCCAGGCGCTGACGATCAGTCGACGTGAATCGGGATTTTTTTTGATTTGATCGATGACTTCGCTGATTTGATCCGTGGTTTTGCCATTCGCGCCTTCCCATGACCGCCATTGTTTGCCATACACGGGACCTAAGTCACCATTTTGATCCGCCCATTCATTCCAAATTCTCACTTCATTATCCCGCAAATATTGAATATTGGTGCTACCTTTCAAAAACCACAATAATTCATGAATAATGCCGCGTAAGTATAATTTTTTGGTAGTAACGAGGGGAAAACCGTCAGCAAGCGGAAATCGCATTTGAAACCCAAAAATACTCGTCGTACCGACGCCGGTGCGATCGGTTTTGGGTGTACCAGAGTCACGAATTTCACGTAAAAAATTGAGGTATTGGTGCATGGTGGTCTCTCAGAATCCGTCGTCCCGCGACTTGTTCGCGGGATCCAGAGGGGGTCATTGTAAGCTTTCTGGATCCCGCGGACAAGCCGCGGGACGACGGGGGGTACAAAACATCATCCCCACCCCAACCACAATCATCGGCACCGAAAGTATTTGTCCCATCGTCAACCACCCCCAGGCGAGATACCCCAATTGCGGATCCGGTTCGCGGAAAAATTCGATAAAAATCCTAAAACTCCCGTAACAAATCAAAAATAATCCGAAAACAGACCAGCGGGGACGCGGCTTCATCGAATAAAACCACAGAATCAAAAATAAAACGATTCCTTCTAAAAAAAATTCATAAAGTTGCGAGGGATGTCGAGGTAATGGGCCACCATTCGGAAACACCATGCCCCAAGGAACATCTGTGACACGGCCCCACAATTCACTATTAATAAAATTGCCGATGCGACCCGCCGCCAATCCTAAAGGTACGGCAGGAATCACAAAATCTGCGATATTGCCCAGAAATTTCTTTTGCTTTATTCCAAACCATGACAATGAAACGATAACCCCAATTAATCCTCCATGAAAAGACATACCGCCTTTCCAAATTTGAAATGTGAAGAGCGGATTTGTCCATAGGTCATCTCTTGCATAAAAAATCATATAGCCGAGTCGACCGCCAATTATCGTACCTAATGCTGCATAAAATAAAATATCGGAAAGTTCTTGCATGGTAAAACCACGAGGAAATTTACTATATTTGATGCGATAAGCAAGCACGCTCCACGCCGCTGCAAATCCAATAAGATACATCAATCCGTACCAATAAATAGATAGAGGTCCGATATGCAAAGCGACAGGATTTATTACAGGATAAACTAACATGTTTATATTTCCTTAAAAAAAACTCATATCAATTGCGACCAGCAACATAAATATTGCAAAAATGCGTCTTAATGTTTCATTCGGTAATTTATTCGCGAAAGAGGAGCCAATGGGTGCGAACAATACACTCATGACGGATACACCAAAGAAAGCAGGCCAATAAATATAGCTTGTACTCCAAGGAATAGTTTGTTCGATAAATAAACCTGAAATCAGAAAACTGATCGTTGCAATGCTCGCTGCAATAATGCCGCAAGCAACTGAGGTTCCAACAGCCTCCCGCATCGCTAACTTTTTCCATAAAAAAAATGGCACCCACATCGTACCACCGCCCGCGCCTAATAAACTAGACAAAATACCGATAATAAAAGAGAAAAACCAAATGTAATGATTGGGTATTTGTTCTGGAATAATTTCGAGAACATTTTTATTACCTTTTTTAATTAATAATTGGATGCCGATCACAAATAAAAAAAGACTAAAAAAATGACTCAGAAAATTCGACGGCAAAAATCTGACGAATACTGCACCAACGAGCACACCTACCGTTAAAAAAGGAAAAATTCTTTTGACTAAAGGCCAATTAACCGCCCGTCGCCTGTGATGGGCGAATATACTAGACATGAGGGTGACAATCATAATGGCAAGTGAAGTACCAATCGCCATTTTCATAAAAAGGGCTGCTGGCATGACATTAAAATGGATGAAAAGTGCGGCAAGTGCCGGCACAACCACAATTCCACCACCGATGCCTAATAAGCCAGACATCGTACCTGCAAAAATGCCGATGGCGAAATAACAGAGAATAAAATAAAAGGTCATGCGTGCTCCGTTTGTGTGTCATGCCATTAGTTTCTTCGCAAACTTTTAGCAATCATCGCTTCATCATCCGCCGCATATCCTTTACAAAAAAGACGGATGGAATTGATAAGAAATCCTGCTCCTACAATACTGCCAATAACGATAAATGCAACCACGAGTGGAGGAAATACAGAACAGGCAAAAATCGTTAATCCAACACAAGGCGCCGTTGCAACTAGAGAAGCGGTGGCATACTTTAAAAATTTTTCCCGAGGATTTTCCTGTATATCATCAAATTCGATCTCGCAATATTTCTTTTTACGTTTAAAAAAACAACATGACATTTAAATTTTCCCCGTTTTATTTATATTTATCTCTTTCCCGCACGAATCAAGCCGCCAAGACCTACCTGTTCTAATGCGAGCTCCATATGACAACGGATCGTGACTGCACTTTCCATGCTGAGAATTTCTTGTAATAATTTTTTGGCTTTACGCATCGTAAACTGACGAATAACCCATTTCATTCTTGCAATGGACGATGCGCTCATGCTGAGCGAATCAAATCCCATTGCAACCAGCAATAACACAGCCGCAGGATCACCGGCCATTTCGCCACAAATGCTGACATGTTTGCCCTCTTGATGTCCGCCATCAACGACTTGCAACAGTGCGCGTAAAACCGCCGGATGTAAAGAATCATATAAATTCGCCACTCGCGCATTATTACGATCGACGGCTAAAATATATTGCGTTAAATCATTGCTTCCCACGGATAAAAAATCTACGCGTTTTGCAATGGCGCGCGCTTGGTAAACCGCAGATGGCACTTCAATCATCACACCCACTTCAGGCATATCTATCGCATGGCCTTCATCACGTACATCCGCATAGGCTTTTTTTAGTAATCGCATCGCTTCATCGACTTCCCCCACATCCGTGATGAGCGGTAACATGACACGTAAATTATGATATCCTTCGCACGCGCGTAACATGGCCCGTACTTGCACTAAAAAAATTTCCGGATGATCTAAAGTAATACGAATCCCGCGCCAACCAAGAAATGGATTATCTTCTTTGACTGGAAAATAAGAAAGTGACTTATCCCCACCAATATCTAGCGTCCGCATTGTGACGGGGCGCGGCGCAAATGACACCAGTAATTGTCGATAAATCACGCGCTGTTCTTCGCCTGAGGGAAAACGATCACGCATTAAAAAAGGTGTCTCGGTGCGATACAATCCAACGCCTTCCGCACCTGCCGCGAGAGATAAACTGACATCCGCACCCAAACCGGTATTTACCATCAGAATGACGCGATGATTATCCTTCGTTTGTGCAGGTTTATCTCGTAACACTTCTAATGAATCATCGAGCTCTCGCTCTTCGGCTGCCAAATTTTGAAATTCTTCGCGCAACGCCTGCGAGGGTGTAATGTAAACCTGACCATAATAACCATCGACAATAATTTCTTTATCTTGCAACTCATGAACGGGGATGTCGCTCACCCCCATGACCGTGGGGACGTTCATGGCGCGCGCCAAAATAGCAATGTGTGAACTACTGGAACCTTTCGCAGAAATCACTCCCACCAAAGAACCATCTGGCACTTCCGCCAAATCTGCCGCTGTCAGTTGTTCGCCAATTAAAATCGTTTTTTCAGCATAACTCGGGAGTAAGCGGTCATTACGTTGTAAATAAGAAAGTACCCTAGCCCCTAGATCACGAATATCGACCGCACGTTCACGTAAATATTCATCGTCCAAACTTTCAATATGACGTACATGCGATTGAATCACTTGACGAAGTGCGCCTTGCGCCCAATTTCCTGCACGAATGACATGAATAATTTCAGCGCCTAAATCGGAGGTATCTAACATTCGTTGATAAACATCAAATAATGCGCGCTCTTCGAGAGGAAGATTAGGATATAAACGCTCGCCTAAAACGCGAAAATCTTCTCGACCGGCGGCAAATGCGGTTTCTAATAATTGAATTTCAGTTTCAATATCGTCAGGTAGTCGATCGGGAATCGCATCTAAATCGAATTGTGAATAAACCACGACGCCAACGCCAATACCAACACCAGGAGAACTCGGAATCCCAGAATAATTGAGAGTGCCTTTTTTTTCATGCCTATCGAATAAATTAGCGACCACCCCAATGGCTTCTGCATGCGCAATAATCGCCGCTAATTGTGCGGCAAGCGTCACTAAAAACGCTTCTTCAGATTCATCAAAACGTCGCGATTCTTCTTGTTGAACGATTAACACACCCAATACTTGACGATGATAAATAATAGGGGTGCCTAAAAAAGCTTTATAAATTTCTTCAGCGACGAGGGGTACTTTTAAAAAACGTGGGTGTTTTGGCGCATCGTCAATATTAATGGGTTCTTCACGTTCACCTACGAGGCCGATTAATCCTTGATTAACAGGAATACGAACTTTGCCTACGGATTGTGGATTTAAACCTTGCGTTGCCACTAATACATATTCACTACGACGGCGATCCAAGAGAAAAATCGTACAAGCTTTCGTATCTAGTGCTTTTGCGACGCGAGTCACCATAATATTGAGTGCTTCTTTGAAATCTTGGGCACTCGATACTTCTTGTATGATGCGTCGTAAAATTTTTAGCATAGCACTCATATTTTCGGTTGATACTCCCAAAATCGTTTAGATAGTACAATGCGCGCGAACTCTTTCATCGCGAGACTATACACGCGCCGCTTGAAAGCAACCACTTGGGTCAAAGGATACCAATAGGATACCCACGCCCAAGAATCAAATTCGGGTGTGTCTGTATGCGTTAAATCAAAACGTGCCTCTTTATTGACTAACTGCAGCAAAAACCATTTTTGTTTTTGACCAATACAAATAGGTTTTGAGTAATGTCGCACTAATCTTTTGGGCAAACGATAACGTAACCATCTTCTCGTACTCGATAACACTTTGACATCGGATGCCGTTAAACCAATTTCTTCTTTTAATTCACGGTACATTGCATCAATGGGAGCTTCGTCAGCTTTAATGCCACCTTGCGGAAATTGCCAGGCAATTTTACCAATTCGTTTCGCTAAAAATACTTGGCGCTTTTCATTCACCAATATAATACCTACCCCTTGCCTGAAACCATCATCATCTATCACTTAACAACCACCTGAAAAAATGAGAAAATTTGGATTTAAATCTTAAAGTTGCATTTTTCCAAAAACTTCTTCAATCAGCAAACACTATTTTATGATAACAGCAAAGTCTCGTTGGTTAATCATTTTAATACTGCTCGGATTGGCTAGCATTTATTTGTCCGTAGCGAATGGCAGTATTATCATTGATTCTTATGAACTTTTTCGTTCCGTCATGGGGCGAGGCACCCCTTTTTATGATGAAATTATCTGGAATATTCGCATGCCGCGCGCGCTCTCTGCCTTTGTAACTGGTGCACTTTTATCCATATCAGGCGCCATTACTCAAGTTTTATTAAAAAATCCTTTAGCAGATCCCTATATATTAGGCATTTCGGGTGGCGCAGGCGTTGTTTCACTTTTACTCATACTGTTCGGATTTAGTGGTATATGGCTAAATATTGGTGCATGGGCGGGCAGTTTAATGGCCATTTTGCTCATTTTTTCGTTAATTCAACATAAAAATGCGTGGAGTTCAGAACAAGTATTGCTCACAGGTGTTGCGCTCGCGAGTGGTTTTTCTGCCATCATGAGTTTTATACTCGTGATATCAGATGATCATGCCACGCACAGCATGTTGTATTGGTTGATGGGTGATTTAAGTGACACCCATTTACCCTTTTATGAAGGAATCATTCTTTTTATTGGCTTAATGATCAGTTTCGGTTTTTCGAAAGAGTTAAATTTATTAAAACACGGCACACTCTACGCCGAATCTCTTGGCGTTTCGACCAAAAAAATCTATCGAAAACTTTATCTGCTTTGTGCATTGCTCACATCAACTGCTGTAGGATTAGCAGGTTGTATTGGTTTTGTCGGACTTATCATTCCGCACCTTTTTAGACGCATGATCTCTGCTAATCATCGATTATTGTTACCAGGCGCCGCATTGATGGGTGGCATTTTCACAACGCTCGCTGATACGTTATCCCGGATTTTATTCGCACCGCTTGAACTGCCAGTGGGAATGACGATGGCATTTATTGGTATACCCCTTTTTCTTTTTTTATTACAAAAAAATCGCGCATGAGTCTTTCCACCAACAATCTTAAGATATATCGAAATCATAAATTACTTTGTGAAAATATAAACCTTCATCTTTTGCCCGGAAAAATACTCGGTATCTTAGGACCTAACGGTTGTGGCAAAACAACTCTTTTGCAAACCCTTGCAGGTCTTCTGCCTTATCAAGGTGAAATTTATTTGAATCAACAATTACTTTCGAGTTCGCCTTCTAAAACGCGCGCAAAACATATCGGTATTTTGTTTCAACATTCGACATCTTTTTTTTCTGATACCGTTTTTGAATTTTGCAGCCAGGGTCGTTATCCGCACAACCATTATTTTTCGTATTTAGATCCAATAGACCAAAAAATCATTCATGATATTTTATCTGTCATGGATTTATTGGAAATGAAAAATAAAAAAGTAGATTCATTATCCGGTGGAGAAAAAAAACGTTTAGAAATTGCAACGTTGCTTGTGCAAGATCCGCAAATTTTTTTGCTCGATGAACCTACCAATCATGTAGACTTATATTATCAAATAAAAATTGCGAAATACTTTCAACATCTACAATCCCATAAAATTATTGTCATTGCCACGCATGATATTTTTTTTGCGGAACAATATTGCGATGAAATCCTCATGTTATTTCGGAATGGGGAACATCTCTTTGGGACAAAATCGGAAGTATTAACTGCAGAAAATCTTTCATTGCTTTATCAACATCCCATGATAAAGTTACACCCGCGTGGGTTTTTGCCTCTATATTAAACTTGCAAAAAGGGAAGAAATCACGGAACATTTGTAAACGCATCTGTCATTCCCGCGAAGGCGGGAATCTATTCGAATGGATTCCCGCCTTCGCGGGAATGACAGATGCTTTTTTACATATTGACGTAATTTTTTTAAAAATTAGGATAATCTCACATGGACTCTCGACATAATGAATCAACGCTGGATGATTTCGAAGGTTGGACTCAAATTATTGGTGCTGATGATGATTTTCAAAAAAAATTAGACGCAACTACGCTTGAAAAAGATCTATTAAAAAAAGACGTAGAAAAATATTTAGCGGACACCATCGATGTTTTAAAAACCGTGGATATTGCTAAATTAAATTATGAAAAAATGGAAGCCAACTTCAAAAATACGATAAATAAATTAGAAAAAGATTTACGAAAATCAGCACTTCAACAAGTTGATTTAGTGAACAAAAACAAAAAATTAAAAAATAAAAATCGTCACTTAAAAAAACGTTTGAAAAAAACTGCACGCAAACATTCAGATTTGGAAAAAGCGGAATCTTTATTGCTATTAGCCACCAATCAATTATTAACAAAAGCTGAAGAATATGAACTTCTCATCACAAATCATAAACAGAAAAATCTCGCGGATAACAAAGAATATCAAGAAACACTTGATAAACTACAAGAAGCAACGGTTTGGGCGGATCATTTTGAAAAAATGACAATAAAGCGAAATGAAGAAATTATTCAGCGCAATGCAGAAATCATTCAATTAAAAAAAGAAAATGGTGATCAGCAACAAATAATTGAAAATTTAAGCCGTAGTGAAGTAGGTTTCTTTTCCCCTCGAAATCCAAAAAGAAGCACTGATACTTCAAAAAATCGTTCGCCGAGACCATCTTGATGTTACATAAATCGCGAAATTACTTCGCGATTTTTTTAATTTTATCGAAGGAGAGTCGCTATGTTCACATTTGAAAAATCGGGTATAAAAATCCCTTTACCAAGTATCGAAGTAAGCGAAACAGATGAAGGATGGGATAAAGTCGATGTGCTGAATGCAAAACAAAAAACTGAAGAAAGCAAATCCAAAGAAAATTTGCAATTAATGAAAACCGTGAATAACTTAAAAGAGCTAGAAACAGCTTATCAAAAAAGCTCTGAGGAATTAGCGCTTGAAAAAAATAAACATGCCGATACCATTGCACAAAATAACAAGAATCGTGAAATGATCATGGAATACGTTAATCGAATTGATACTCTCGAAAAAAATATTACCACGTTAACCAAACAGAAAGATGATCTTGCAAGTGAATCTTCGGACAATAGTAATCTTTTGCAAGCACAAGAAACTTATATGAATGAACTCCGCAAACGTTTAACGGAAGTCGAAGTTAATAAAGAAAAAAATATCCAAAGTCTCAAAGAACTTACGAGATCAAACGATAACTTGAAAAAAAACCTCGAGGAAACCAAAAACCAACTCGCAAAAATGGCACTCGATCATGAAAATGCTAAAATATCCTGGTCGAAGGAGCATAAATATTTACAAGGTGAACTGAAAACAAAAATTAATGAATTGGAAAGAAAATCAGAGTTACTCGACAAAGCACGTGCAGATATCCTCAAATTCAAAAATGGAAAATCCACAGGTTCAAAAGAAAATCCTTATAATACAAGAAGAAAAGATATTTATGCAGAAGAAGCGCAATCGAGAAGTATTATTAAATACAACAAAAGAGGATCATAACATGACAATCCGCATTTTGGTTAATGGCGCCAATGGTAAGATGGGACAAGTAACGTGCAAAACGATCGCGGAACATTCCGATTTTACGCTCGTTTACAAGAATGGTGAGAGAGATGATCTTCTATCCTCTATTCATGAACATAAGCCAGATATTGTCATTGACTTTACCAATGCGGAATCTGTTTTTAAAAATACAGAGATTATTATCAAGGCCTCCGTACATCCCGTCATTGGGACAAGTGGATTGAAAGACGAAGAAATCAAAAAATTGCAACAACTTTCAGCCGATGCAAAATTGGGAGGCATTATCGCACCTAATTTTTCCATCGGCGCGGTATTGATGATGAAGTACGCAGGAGAGATTGCAAAGTATTTTGCTGACATTGAAATCATTGAAATGCATCACGCAGGGAAACAGGACAGTCCTTCTGGCACCGCTTTAAAAACTGCAGAATTGTTAGGAAAAGCGAGAACCACGCATCAACCACTCAAACCTTCGCGCGAAACTATCCCGGGTGCACGCGGCGCCACTATGAATAATATTCCTATTCATTCTGTGCGCTTGCCTGGTTTTCTTGCGCATCAAGAAGTTATTTTTGGCGCACCAGGGGAAACACTCACTATTCGTCATGACACCATTGATCGTCAGTGCTTTATGGCGGGCGTTGTATTAGCATGCCAAAAAGTTCAGTCTTTGAATCACTTAGTGTATGGGTTAGAAAATTTATTAGTGTAACAGCAATTCCCGCTAAGAGCGCGGGAACTGCTTCCTTTTACAGGGCCTACGCATGATATATTTGATGACGTTGCTGCCCCCCATCGAAAACGTTATACTGCGCAATCCATTAAAAAAACCAGGACAGTTTATGGGCAAGAAGACTCCGTTGTATCAAGCACATATAGCCTTGAATGCGAAGATGGTTGATTTTGCAGGATGGGACATGCCATTACATTATGGCTCTCAAGTAGAAGAACACCATCATGTTAGAAATGAAGCGGGAGTTTTCGATGTGTCGCATATGACCATCGTTGATTTTAAAGGGCAAGAAGTCGCGCCTTTTTTACAAAAATTATTAGCCAATAACGTCTTACGTTTAACGCCTGGGAAAGCATTATATACCTGTATGCTTAACGAAAAAGGCGGCGTCATTGATGATTTAATTGTCTATAAAATTGCAGATGATTTTTATCGCTTAATTGTCAATTCCGCAACACATGATAAAGATTTAAGCTGGTTTCAGAAGCAATTAGGCAATACCAACATCGACATCATTGAACGCGATGATCTCGCGATGATTGCCATTCAAGGGCCGAATGTCGCCCACCTCATTCCTCACATTTTTGATAATGCAGATACTTTACAACATTTAAAACCATTTCAAGCCATGACGACAGGTGATTTTTTTATTGCACGTACGGGTTATACCGGTGAAGATGGTTTTGAAATTATTTTACCCAATGAAAAAGCAAGTTTACTCTGGGATAAAATCATCAAATGCGGAATCAAACCTTGCGGACTTGGCGCAAGAGATACACTACGTCTCGAAGCAGGCTTAAATTTATATGGCGCCGACATGGACGAAACAGTCACACCCCTCGAATCCAATTTAACTTGGACAGTTGCTTTCCTGCCAGACGATCGAGATTTTATTGGGCGCCCCGTATTAGATAAGCAAAAAGCGGAAGGTGTGAACCAGCGTTTAGTCGGTCTCATCTTAAAAGGTCCCGGCGTATTACGTAATCATCAAAAAGTATTGAATAACGGCAAAATCATTGGTGAAATCACCAGCGGAAGTTTTTCTCCCACTTTACAAAAAGGCATTGCTTTTGCACGCATTGATGCGAATATGACAGGACCCTGTTGTGTTGATATTCGTGGCAAATCTTGTGACGTGGATATCGTAAAATTACCTTTTGTAAAATTGGGTAAAAAGAATATTGTAGCAATTGTTTAGGAGCTTAAAATGAATAGTGTGCCAACCAAATTGAAGTATTCAAGAACACACGAATGGATTCGTCAAGATGACGATGTTTTAACAATCGGTATTACGGATCATGCACAAACCATGTTAGGCGACCTTGTGTATGTGGAATTACCAGAACCCGAAAGCAATGTCGAACTTGGCCACGAATGCGCAGTGGTAGAATCGGTGAAAGCGGCAGCCGATGTTTACTCACCGATTTCAGGAGAAGTCATCGAGATAAATGAAGCGTTACTCGAAAATCCGCAATTGGTCAATGAAGATCCTTATGGAAAAGGCTGGTTATTTCGCGTGCGACCTTTTGAAAATGAGCATGATTTCAATAAATTATTAACCGCCGAACAATATACCAAACAAGTTGCATCAGAAGCACATTAAAAAAGGTAATGTATGCCATTCATACCCCATACGGAAGTTGACACCGAAGCGATGTTGCGCGAAATCGGTGTCGCCAATATTGAAAATTTATTTGATGAAATCCCAGAAAATTTACGTGTAAAAGCGTTACCGCCCATTCCCCCTAGTTTGACGGAAATGGAATTAACACGATTAATGAAATCACGCGCGGCAGCAGACTCTGGATTGACTTCATTTATCGGTGCGGGCGCTTATGAACATCACATTCCAGCGGCCGTTTGGGAAGTCACAAGTCGAGGTGAATTTTTAACGGCGTACACACCCTATCAAGCGGAAGCAAGCCAAGGTACTTTGCAGCTCCTTTATGAATATCAAACCATGATGGCAAGTTTGATGGGATTGGATGTGTCGAATGCATCGTTGTATGAAGGTGCGACCGCGCTCGCCGAAGCCATTTTAATGGCAGTACGGGCCAATCGTCGCAATACCTCACATCGCATTGTCATTCCTCAATCTGTGCATCCCTATTATCGCGAAGTGGTAAAAACCATTGTTTCTCAATTAAAAATTGAAATCATTGAATTACCCTTTCATCCTGACACAGGACAATGTGATATCTCATCTATCGCATCCGATTTTACTGCGTTAGTCATTCCTCAGCCGAATTTTTTTGGTCAGTTAGAAGAAGTGGATGCGTTGACGGATTGGGCACACGAAAAAAATGCACTAGTCATTGGTGTCGTCAATCCTCTCGCCATGTCCCTCATAAAACCCCCTGGACAATGGGGAAAAAATGGGGCGGATATCGCTTGTGGGGAAGGTCAGCCACTCGGCGTACCTATGGCATCAGGTGGACCTTACTATGGTTTTTTATGCTGTAAAAAAGACTGGGTTCGTCAATTGCCTGGCCGTATTGTCGGACGTACCGTCGATAAAGATGGAAAACAGGGATTCGTTCTGACTTTGCAAGCGCGCGAACAACATATTCGTCGTGCGAAAGCCACTTCCAATATCTGCACGAATCAGGGATTGCTAGTCACTGCAAGCACGATTTATATGAGTTTGTTAGGGCCGATGGGATTGAGACAAGTGGCACTCGCTTCACATCAAAATTTACGATGGTTAAAAGACAAAATTGAAAATTTATCAGGTGTCAAAGTTTTATTTTCAGGCACATTTTTTCATGAAATGGTTTTACAATTTTCATATTCCGTCACTGACATTATTGAAGAAATGGATAAACAGCAAATTGCCGCGGGATTATCACTTGAACATTTTTACCCAAAATTAAAAAACACCTTACTCGTTTGTGTCACAGAAACAAAATCACTCGAAGATTTGGAACAATATGTAGATTGTTTGCAAAAAACTCTCGCAAAATTTGCCGAATCTCCTTTTAAAAAGATTAGCGGAGAATAGATATGACAGAAATTATTTTTGAATTATCTAGCAAGGGACGTTTGGCGAGTGCGCAAATTCCGCCAATCAAAAAAATGATTTCCGATATTCCGGACAAATTTTTACGAAAAGACACTCCCATGATTCCAGAGATGTCAGAATTAGAAGTCGTACGACATTTCACGCGTTTATCTCGAAAAAATTTTTCCATTGACACGCAATTTTATCCGTTAGGTTCATGCACGATGAAATATAATCCGCGTGGCGTGCATCGTTTAGCGATGTTAGACGGATTTTTGCAACGTCATCCTTTGGCGACAGAAGCGCATAGTCAAGGATATATGGCGTCAGCGTATGAACTGCAAGAAATTTTGAAAACCATAACCGGTATGACCGGTGTATCGCTTACGCCAATGGCGGGTGCGCAAGGAGAATTTGCGGGCGTTGCAATGATCCATGCATATCATCGATCTCGAAATGATCTCGCGCGAAACGAAATTTTAGTGCCTGATGCGGCGCATGGTACGAATCCTGCGACCGCTGCCCAATGCGGTTTTAAAGTGCGTGAAATTCCAACGGATGCAAATGGGAATGTTGATTTAGAAAGTTTAAAAAAAGCGGTAGGCCCCCAAACGGCGGGGATCATGTTAACAAATCCTTCTACACTTGGTGTTTTTGAACAGCAAATTCAAGAAATTGCCAATATCGTGCATACCGCTGGTGGCTTGTTATATTACGATGGCGCTAATTTAAATGCCATTTTAGGAAAAGTGCGTCCCGGCGATATGGGTTTCGATGTGATGCATATCAATTTACATAAAACCTTTGCGACACCCCATGGCGGTGGAGGCCCTGGTGGCGGACCAGTGGCTGTAAATGAACGCTTGCGTCCTTTTTTACCGATGCCCATCGTCGCAAAAGAAGGTGAACGTTATCGCTGGTTGACCATCGCTGATTGTCCACAAAGTATTGGGCGCTTATCAGCATTTATGGGTAATGCCGGCATTATTTTACGTGCGTACATGTATGCACGATTGTTGGGTCAGGAAGGAATGCAACGGGTTGCTGAATTCGCCACGTTAAATGCGAATTATTTGCTTACAAGATTGAAGAAAGCAGGTTTCACGCCCGCCTATGCGACGAGACGTGCTAGTCATGAATTTATTATCACTTTAAAAAATGAAGCCAAGACTTTGCATATCACCGCTTTAGATGTTGCAAAACGTTTACTGGATTATGGTTTTCATGCGCCCACGATGTATTTTCCGTTGTTAGTGCCAGAATGTCTTTTGATTGAACCGACAGAAACCGAAAGCAAAAAAGTCTTAGACGCGTTTGCAGACACCTTGATTAAAATTTTGGAAGAAGCTAAAGATAATCCCGCTCTTTTACAAAACGCGCCTCATACGCTTCCAGTGAAGCGTTTAGATGAAGTCAAAGCGGCGCGGGATATTGATGTCGTGTGGCATCCCTAAAGCGCCTCATTTCTTTCTATAAACATATCCTGACGGCGGAACCTTTGGTAATGAATAGTTAGAAGGTGGCATCGGAGGTCTCGGTGCCCTATTTTCTTGACCTTTTGGCGGCGAAAAATGAGCATAACGAGAAGAGTAATGAGAACCTTTCTGCGATTTAGCATCTAATAAAATGGCAGCATGCACATGAGCACCAATGGTTAACTCAAATTTAATTTTCATATCTTCGGTTTTGAACTCTAATTCGCCAGGATAAAGTTTATAATAATTTTTTAGCTCCTTAAAAGCTTTATCGACAATTTCCTCGTTTTCTCTTTTATATAGTTTCAAAACCACTGCATTAATTAAAGCTTTTATGTAAGGCTCTACATCAGCATCATCAAAAGGATCAGCAAAAGTTTTTAGAATCGCATTAATTTCTTGGTAACAACTAAATTCATTGGGTGGAATATTGACAATATTTATTGTAAATTGCCTACGTAATTGCGCGAGAAACAGATTGTAACCCATTTTTTTAGTTTTACGATCACTTGCGAGTTGCTCTTTCGCATCAAGTTTTAATTCATTACCAAACCAGGTACGCATCTTTTTCAAGCCTTTAATCGCAACGACAGAATGACGTTGATGAATGCCTGCGATATATGGCGAAACAAGATAAGTTTTATCAACAATCGCTTCTTTAAATTCTTTGTAAAAAGGTGCGTTTTTGTTAATACCGACATAACGCGACGGGCCAATTTGCTTCACATCAAAATCTTTTTCATCTAAAGGTTGACTACTAAGTATCGTTTCACCGGCCACAATACCGGTAATAAATTCATTACCTTTGTATTCTTTGGTTTTCAGCGTTAAATCCATTTCTCTGTCATCTACAAAATAATTCAATTTTACAAAAGATGATTTACAAGGAATACTCGAAAAAACTTTTTCGATGATCTCATCCGCATGAAGTTTATAAGATTTGATATCATTAGGTTTTTGCAAACTAAATGTCAATTGTGAAGCATGGATCTTGCCAAGTAACGAAATTTGTTGATCTTCCCCATAGACATAGTAGCGAAGGGCTAAACGATCATGTTGAACAACGTATAATTTATTAGGAATTTTTTCTGTATCGACACTGGGGAGCAAATCGAGGCCATGAAATGTAAAACCTTCCTTATACAAAAGCGTCGTTTTTAATCGATCAGGATTTTCGGTGTCGACAAAGCCATCGTTATCTTTAATATTTACATTAGCAGTAGATTTTAGATCGGAATAACATAAAAAGCCCATATATTGGGACAATCCACCTTTCCAAACGGTAGGATAATTATTACTTAAATTGAATTTCTCAGCCAGTTGAGGCTCAGTACCAAATTTATCTAAGATAAGTTTCTTTTTAGCATTACCTAACTCCATTTTTTCTAGACATTCTTGTTGCGTTTTTAATAATTTCTCTTTCATTTCAGGATCAAAGAAATCATCTTGTTCAACTAACATCGTAGTAATTCGATGATAAGTCTCTCTTAAATATTGAATACTTTGAATAAGATCATCGTAAGTTTTACTGTCATCTGGATTGCTAGATTGTGGTAATAATGATAATTGTAGTGCTTCTTCATTTAATATTTTATAATAATTTTCAATTAACATCGTAACATCAGATTTTACCTTATCAAAATCATGATGCATCATTTGCTTTATATTATGCAAATTATCAATTTTATTTTGAATGCTCTCATGCAGTCTCAGTGATGATGCAACTTCTGCTGCAAGTTTTTGAGGTAACGGATTAGATTGTAAAAACTTCTTTGCAGCTTCCAATTTATCGTATTTTTTTGCAAGCATGTTATCAATATTTACGATATTGTCAGCAAAAAGCTTCTCAAGCGTCAGAAGTATATCTTTTGATTTTGAACTTCTAACATCTAATAATTTTAATTCATTGGCATATTGATTTGATTTTTCAATTAATGCATCTATTTATTTGAAAGATTCATTTTCAAAAATATCTTTTTGTTTTTGCGATAAGGTCTTCTTGAATTCCTGTGCTATCTTATCTATTTGTTGTTGTTGTTTTAAAAATTCTTGTTTATCTTTTTCTTCTTTTAGCTTTTGTTTTTCTATTTCTTCTTCTAGTTTTTGTTTTTCTAATTCCATTTCAATTTCTTTTTTCCTTTGCATTTCAATTTTCTCCATTAAATTAGAAGTATTCTGTTTAAATTTATCAAAGGATTGATTTAATTTTGGCAGAATACTGTCATAAGTTTCGATCGGTTGCAATGCACTTTTGGATCCGATGGATATGATAGATCTTGTCGATTCTAGTGTATGGTACGCGTTTGTTGCTTCATCAATCAGCTTAGTGACGGTCGCTATTTTTTCTTCGTATTTTTTGGCAATATCATATTGCTTAGATGATATAGCCTTAACACAAGTTAACTTATTAATAGTTGCACTGCTTTCAGTTAAAAAGTTTTCGATTTCTTGTACTTCTGAATCAATACGTCGTATGTTTTGTAAAGTTTTGGTATGAACGGCTTTTAACTCAATTCTGTTTTTTTCAAAAATTTCAGTTCGTAATTGACGGATATTTTCATATTTTGCTATTTTTTGTTGAAGCAGTTCAATTTTTTCTTTTAATTCTTTTTTCACTTCTGTCAAGCTCTTATCAGTGCCTTGGAGAATTTGCATTTTTTCTTTTAAAAATCTAAAATCTTCAGATGAATATTTTTTATATATTTCTGCAGTAGATTGTAATACTGTTTGTGCGTCCTTAATCGATAAGCTTTTATTTTTAGTTAACGTAGTAATGTGTCCTACGATTTTCGTATCCTTTGGCAATCCCTCTAATTTTTGATCAATTTCTGCAAATGAATTTCGGATACTTTTTATTTTTGCCTGTCTTTGACTATTCTGAATGGTTTTTTTCCTATTTCTGAATTGCGCAACCATTTGCTGAGGTGCTTCAGAAAGTGCTTCAAAAGATTCGTAAATACTAATGGCCGCATTTTTATTCGTTTCTTCTACTTTTTTAATAGCCTCTATAAATCCAGTGCTGACGGTAACGAGTGGTTTTGTGATAGTCGATACAAGATAGTCATTATCAGAACCATTGCCAATTTTGGTATCATTACAAAATTTCAAAATGACATTTAACTTTTGTAATGCATCGTCTAAATTTTTCAATTCATTTTTTTCTATATGCGTTTTTATTGAAATTTTTAGTTCATCAAATTCATTTTTTGTTGCAACCGCTTCGCTTGAAACAGGAACTTTTATTTTTTTTGCTACTTCAACTTTTGCAACTTTTGTTTTGGGAGTGACGGGTGTGGCAATAGCATGCTTATGTTCTTTTGATTGTAAAAACCCGACTTGTTTTATGCCATCCATTGCTTCTGAATTGCGACTTTCAAGTTGTAATACGGCAAAATAATCCTGATGCGCGGCATAATGATTCCCTTGTAACATATAAATTCTAGCACGTGCCAATAAGTTCTGAGTAGTTGCCATATATTTAATACTGGTCATCACATGTTTATACGCATCATCCACATTTGAGTCCAAACAACTTCTCATTGATTTTATGCAATAAACAAGTGATAAGTTACCCGCATCGTTTGATATTTTTTCCAAAGCCTGCGCTTGTCGATCTAATTCATCTAATTCAGATTTACGTATACGAGGATCAGTACTCTTCAGTTCAATCACAACCTTCTCGGTTAATTGCTGAAGAGAACTACCAAGCAATAATTTGGCTTGATGCAGCCTCTCATCATCCATTTTTAAACCTTTGCATGTATTAATATCTTTTTTTGAAGCTAAAGCAAGCTCCACGCCTCTTTTGATGTCATTACAAGATAGAAAATGAATACTTTTCATAAACGATATTGTATTAAAGTCTAAATTAGGAATTTTTTCTTCATGTGAAGAAACGCGTTGTATTTTATCTAGCTCTTGCATTATTTGATCACGTAAAAGTTCCATCTTATCCAAAAGTTCAACATAGGTACCTTGTTGAATAGCATATTTAATATCATGCAATGCATTTGTATAGTTTAATAATTTAAAATAAGCCTGTGCTCGATGATAATAATATATAGCAATAGAGTTAGCATGAGGATCAGCTAAAATGGCAAGCGAGGAATTATCAACAGCTTTTTCAAATTCACGTTTCTGTAAGTTCGCCAATGAATCTATATAATGGGTATATGATGCTCGGGTTGGCTCGAGCTTGCGAATAAGGCTCGCATATAGATGTACTTTATTTAGAGCTTCTAAAGCTTTTTTAGGTATTTCTATGGTTGTGAACGTATAATCATTATATTCGTTCAGGATATAAAAAATAGTGGTAGACAATTTATGAAATGCAATATTTAGATCCGACTTTGGTATAAATGAAATATTTATTTTATGATCTGGTATTTTAGCAAATAATTTCAATCCTTCATTACACGCATCCTCTGTATTTTGTTTCAATAAATTTATGCCTTTTTGAATCCTTTGTTGATTTTTAAATTTTTTGGCTCCTCCTGGTCCTTTTATTTCTTCTGCAAAAAACATATTCAATTCCGGAAAATATCTAGTCAATTGCAAAAATTCTTGCTTTTCGCTTTCATTGAAAGGTTTGAGATATGAATAATAGAGTAGCGCAAATTGTTTTCTTTCTTTTGAATGAACAGGACTTTTTTGAATAGCTTGAATGTAATCTGCTTTAGCAGAATCCCTTCTCTTAATATTTGAATAAGTGAAAGCGCGTTTCGATAATATTATTCGTTCGAATATTGTATTCTTAGACACATTTTCATAAGCTTTATTCCAAAATTTTAGGGCTTGCTCATATCCTTGACTGGTTTTAAATCCATCATAATATTCTGCAACCTGAAAACACACTTTCGAATAAGCATGATTTGTTTTTTCATCATTAAGATTTTTTTCTAATTCAGTTTTTGCAAACTTTAATAATTGAAACTGTTCTGAAGTCATACCTTTTGTCTTAGCTATTTTTGCGTTGTTGAAGGCTACATCAACCCGTTTATCTCCAGAATTAAGTTCGTCTATCAGCTCGAAGGACTCGACCTTAGGAGTGGTGACGATATCATCAAAACATGTTTTTACTGGTACATCAGGACAATTTCCATTTTGTTCAATGCCTGCTAGCAAATTTTTTGATCTTGGATCATCAGGATGCAATTCAATCGATTTTTTTAAATCGTGTATCGCAAGCGTATAAAGGTTTAGTTTAGCATAAGTGGCGGCTCGATAATAATAAAGTTGGTATTTTGCTGAATTGAGAGCGATGGCTTGATTAAATGCAGAGATTGCAGAAGAATAATTTTTCGCTATGAGATAATAAATTCCATTATATTGCGAAGCGATAGATTTCTCATCCTTGCTGAAAGCGATATTCATGAAAACTAAAGCGTAATCTTCCATCTCTTCGCCATAAGTGATTTTTTTGGTTTCCATTGCAGTTGCTAATTTATTATCAAGATATAAACTAAGGCTTTTAAAAGCATGCTTATAAGGAAAATCCATTGTTTTACCGTTAAACTTGAGATAAAACTCTTTGAGTTCAGGAGATAGCGGTAAGATGTTAGATATGATTTTTGCGCCTTCTTCAATCATACCTATACAAAGGTTATTTTCAATGGTATCTGTTAGTTCATGTTGAATGAGACTTTCTTTTAATATTCTAATTCCATTTACCAACTGCTTATAATCATCCATGAATTTTCGATCCTGCGCTTCTGAATCTTTTTTGATTTCAACTGTTTTAGTTGGAACTTCAAAAGCAGTTGATGGCATAAGATCAAACGGTTCAGTATCATTTAATAAATTTTCATTTTCGGAACTTTCCGATTTTTCTTCGGATTCTTCGCCTGCTTCGGATTTCATGAGGATCGCTTCGAGAACTTCTGGCGTTTCAGGTTCTACAGTATTTTCATTATTTCCATTTGTTTCATTCACTGTTATTTCTGCATAAAGAGGATTAACATATGAACCATTTTCTAATTCAAAATCATGTTGAAGAATAGCTAACAATGCATTTAATTTTTCACCCGACGCAAGGTCTTCTTCTCCTTTTGTAATAGCTAATACTTTGGTATTTTGCAAATCGTATCCATTTGCAAATCGATCTCCATAAGCGCAATTTACATATATTTGCACGTCACCCTTATCATCTCTAGACAATAGTGGAATAAAATAGGGTGAGAGCGTTGGCATTAATGAAACTACAGTCATGCTGGTATTATAAATAGAAAAAATCCCAAAAGTTGATTTAGTGTTTTCTGCACGAACCGCCATGCCGCCATGCGCAAAAGTAAAAATATGTGTCAGAGATTTCTCCTTCCGTACTTCAGAAATCATCGATGTCAGTGTTTTAGGATTGGTATAAAAAATAAATTCTTTATTATTCCATTTTACGCTTTGCTTATTCGTACCTTTGATTTGTGATAACAAATCCATTTCTTCTCCAGTCAGAGAAACTTCGCCAGTATCCTGATGCGCATCGAGATAATTTAAAATCTCTGAAGTGACAGGAATTGAAGTTGACTGTTGTAATTCAGGATCATTTTTATAAGATTTCTCTTCAACCGGGGAATAATTCATCCACATCACATGGATTTTCTTGGCATTAATGGAAGTAAGCAATTGCATGGAAGTTTTCAAGTTTATTTTAAGTGAATATTGGTAATATAGAAAACTGTCATTATGCAATGTTTCCCCGCCTAAAATAACAATACAATTGTCTTGTCTTTGCAATTTTTTAAATGTAACAACGGGACCTTTCTCTTTTGGTGCTGGAATGATTTTTACTTCTTGTACGGGCACCTGACTTTCTTCTTTTTCGAGACTGCAGGACTCTTTTAAAAGTGCTTGCTTAACATTACTGAGTCGCGATAAATATTCGTTTTCAATTTCTTTTAGATAAGGAGAATTAGGAGGTGCAAGAGCAATCGCTTTTTTATAATCTTCAAGTCCTAATTCATCATTTTTTAGATAAAAGTATGCCTCTGCTCTTACCGTGTAATAAGTACATAAAAATTTTCTAGAATGGGGAGATGTGTGATCTACATTCTGGATGGCAGTCGTTAAAACTGTCACTATTTTATTATATTTTTTTTCATTTTTTTCTTCATAATAAATATGTGCAGACAGCCCCATGATTTTGGCATAAGTTTTTTTAAATAAAGGGTTTGAAAAATTTTCTTTTAATATTTGCCTAGCTTTCTCAAATTCCGGAAAAGCTTTTTTATATTCTTTTTCTTTTAGGTGTTTTACTCCAGTCTTAAATGCCTCATCCACAATTTTATTACCAGAGTCTACGGTGTTTGCACAATAATCTTCAATGGCTCCCTTAGTAAAACCAATGAAGTTTTCAGGTTTTTCAGCGCCTTTACTATAAAGTTTCGCCTGCGTAATGTCTTCAATGATAGTATATTTATCTTCTTCAATGCTTACATTTATTCTATTCAGTAAGTTAATTGCAAAGCGTTTAGCAGGATCTCTTTCTAAAACGTAATCCACATCTTGTTTTGCAACGGTATAATTTTTTAAGTTAAAATGGGCAAGCGCTCTATGATAATAATGCACCAATTGATAAGGCTCATATTCAATTAACTGTGACATGATAGAAAGCGCTTTCTCAAATTGTTGGTGCAGTAAATAAAGTTGTCCTAGGTAAAATAAAGCCTGAACGTAATCTTTTTCAGAATAACCTAGCCTGGTTAGATTGACGAGAACCACCGCTCCTTTATCTATATTTAAATCTTCGCCAATCATCTCCGGGTGCTTTGCTTCTGCCACTTTGGAGCGCACCCAGGTATTCAAATTTTTAATCCCCTTTTGACCAACCTCATAATCTCCATTGTGCTGAAACCAATCTTTTAATTCATTGGTAAAAGGGACAAACGGATGTAATAAATCACAGCCCTGCTCTATTTCCCCTTGATTTAATAACGAAATACCACGAAGTAATGCACCGTATTTTTTTTCCGACTCGGGTTTAACTAGATCAGCGTATTTATTTTCATTTATAACTTTTTTTTGGTTTCTGGTTAATAGTGGTACTTTTTTTGGAGTTCTAGGACTTGCCATAATTCACTCAAGAGTTTGATTTGGTGGTGAATTATAGCACAAATAATCTAAAAAGGACAAATAAAATGCATTAAAAGAGCGAGTAGCTTTTGAGAAGCATTTATTGTTTATTCGAAGCTATATATGGTAAAAAAAATGTACAATTAACCCCTTATTTGTCATTCCCGCGAAGGCGGGAATCCATCACGAATAGATTCCTGCCTTCGCGGGAATGACAGCTCAAAGATTCAATGCTGCTGAATCCCAGAAAGAAGCCAGTTATCCCCGGACTTCAATTGTTCAAAATGCCAAATTTCATTAATAGAAACTGGATTTGCGTTTTTTTCTTCACGGATGAGGCCTGTAAAACTGACACTCGCAATCATTTTATCGGATTCAATTTGTAAATCCTGGAGGGATGCGTCAATTTGCAATACTTCAGTTTGATTGTTGTTTTCACCGCGTTCTTGTATCTGCATTTGAATTTCAGCGTACACTTCTGGGGCTGTGAATTCGCGAATATCACTCAAATTTTTATGATCATAAGCATTTTGCAGCCTGATAAAAGTGGTCTTCGCGGTGCGTAAAAAGGCGCTTTCGTCAAAATTTGCAGGACTTGCTTTTGGAACATAAGAAGTATCGTATATTTGAGAGGTAGGACTGACCGCAGGCTCAGTTTGGAATTCACGTTGCATCTGAAAGGCACGCGGATTGGATCTTAATCGAGTAATAATTCGCCATATAAAAAATGCCCCCGCCAAAATCATTAACCACGATAAGATGCCTGAACCTAAGCCATGCCCCATGAAAAGCGATGCGAGCAATCCACCAGCCGCCAATCCTGCCAAAGGCGCTAACCATTTATTACGTCCGGTATTTGCAGCATTGGTCGGAGGAGTGGCATTACGAGACGCATGTTGCGGATTAGAAAAAGCGCGTTGGTATCCAAAGCTTTTACCACCACCAAAACGTTTTGCCTCTGCGGGATGGATAAAGAGCCCTAGCGTTCCAAAAAGAATCAAAATATAAATGAATAATTTCCGCATTGTGCTGGTTCCTTGATATGAGTTGAAAATGAGTGGTATAAGACTACAGAAACTGAACTAGAATGACAACCTGGAGAAATTATGCCACAAATTACTTTAGAATATAGTAAAAATATTCTCGAAAAGGATCAAATCAAAGAAGCATTAAAAAAAATCCACGACATCTTGTCGGAAAGCTTGCCGACTGATATCAATACTTGCAAAAGTCGCGCCGTACTCTGCGATACATTTCAGGTCGGTGATGGTGATGAAAATCGTGCATTTATCCACTGTACGATAAAAATTTTGTGTGGTCGCCCTAAAGAAATTAAACAAGAAACCGCGAATCGTGTACTTGAATTTTTAAAAATGTTTTTTGCGCATTCGCTCAAAAAATTTCGTTTACAAATAACGATAGAATTGACGGAATTATCTGATTTTTATTTTAAAGTGGCGAGTGAGTGACCGCCATCGTCTGTCATGCCAGCATGCTTTTATGCCACCTTTAAGCATGCTGGCATGACATAGTTGATGACGGTTGACACTGACACTGGAATGAGACATCTTTTTAGTTTTATCCATTTTCTTAAGGACAAGCCTATGAAAAAAATTTGGAGTTTGTTGTTATTCTTTTTTGTCATGAAAACTTTTGCGGCATCTTATAGTGAAATTGTTTTTCTTGGAGATAGTCTTACCGATAATGGGAACTTGTACGCAACACTTAAAGTCATACCTAAATCACCACCCTATTACGAGGGCCGTTTTAGCAATGGTCCTACGTGGGCTGAATATCTTGCAGCAGATTTGAATACACAATTTCAAACGGAAAGTATCAATGATGCAGTCGGTGGCGCCACTGCTATTTTTCACAATCCTGTCAAAGGGGCGCTTCCTTATATTTTAAAAGAAGAAGTGAATAAATATCTAGATTCTCATTCCCCAAAACCTGATTCACTTTTTGTAATATGGATCGGTGGCAATGATTATTTAGACGAAAAAAGAGAAGATGGCGTGGAGCTTGCGACGGAAGTCGTAGAAGGTATTGTCAATAATATCAAAACATTAATAACGCATAACGCGAAAAACTTTTTAATTATTGACTTACCAGACCTCTCAAAAATTCCTTATAGTCAAAATGTGAATGATGGAAGGGCAGAAAGATTATATGGCTTAAGTCAATTGCATCATGTCAAAATAGCTGACGCGGTTCAGCAATTACAGCATGAAAATCCGCAACTACAATTCCTATATATCGATGCCTATCATTTATTTAGCGATATTTTAGATAATTTGGATGCTTATAATGAAAAATATCATACGCATTTAACCAATAAAACCGATGCATGTTGGGAAGGTGGTTATGCGTTGCAAAATGGAGGGAATCCAGCATTGGACGTTGCAAACGATATCGCGAGAAGTGCCGAGATGGGTAAAAAACCCTGTAATTCACCTGATGAATATGTTTTTTGGGATCAAATACACCCCACGACGACGGTGCATCGTATTTTTTCTGAAATCGTGAAAGAAAAATTATTGTCTTAAAACTTTTAAGTGTATAATTTTCACCTATTTATTCGTTACAAGGTGATAAATGCAAACAAAACACTGGGCGGTTGTCGGTGCAGGTCCTGCCGGCATTGCAGCCGTCGGAAAATTATTAGACCATCAAATTTCACCCAATGACATTGTATGGATTGACCCTACATTCTCAGTGGGTGACTTTGGAACACTCTGGAAAATGGTACCCAGCAACACGAAGGTCAATCGTTTTCTGCAGTTTTTGGAGGGATCTCAGGCTTTCGATATTTCTGAATGCAAAAATCACTTCGAACTATTTGATTTATCAAAGGATGCGACTTGTGCACTCCACCTCGTGGCAGATCCTTTACAATGGATTACCAATCAATTAAAAAATAAAGTCGAAACGAAAAAAGGAAAAGTGACTGCATTACATTTAAATCATCGCTCGTGGTGTCTTTCTATCGATGATGAAGAAATCCGCGCAAAAAACGTTATTTTAAGCATTGGTTCGGACGCGAAAACATTATCTCATCCCATTTCAACCATTCCTTTGCAAGATGCGCTGAATATTTCCCTTTTAAAAAATCATTGTAAAGAAAATGAAACCATCGCAGTTTTTGGTTCTTCGCATTCTGCGATATTGGCTTTAAAAAACATCACTGAAAATTCATCTTGTCGTATCATTAATTTTTATCGATCGCCATTAGTGTACGCCACTTATTTTGATGACTGGATTTTATTTGATGATACAGGTTTAAAAGGTACCACTGCGGATTGGGCAAGAGAAAATATTGATGGGAAATTACCTTCAAATATTACTCGCGTTTTTTCAAACGATATTAATTTACAAAAATATTTACCTTTGTGTCAAAAGGCAATTTATGCCATTGGATTCACGAGACGAGAACTACCTTTGGTTAAGGGGTTTCATGATCTACAACATTTTAATCAAACCGGCATTATTGCTCCCGGACTTTTTGGATTTGGCATTGCATTTCCCGAGGCAAAGATGAATCGCTTAGGGATGATAGAACACCGCGTGGGTCTTGCGAAATTCATGGAGTATTTGCATCGCGTCATGCCGGTGTGGTTGAGGTATGGGACGTGATGGATTAGCCCCTCCTCCTCGGATGATGCTCACGAATATATTGTTGAATCTCATAGTAAGACAAATCCGCTAATTCAATATTCCCGGATTTCAGCGCATGATCTCTCATTCGATTGCGAAGTGCTTGATGCGCAAAATCTTTATTCGAACGTTTAAGTGTTGATTTTTCAATGAGGCCTTCCGATTCAAATGTGACGAGTTCAACTAATTTTGCATAATGATCCGCTTCAGTGAATACGGATTCTCGTGGAATTTTTTCATTAAGTTGTATACCTAAAAGAGATTGCAGCAAAGGATCTTTTAGCGTTGAAGTTCTATCTTTGTTAATCTTGTTTTCTTGATTTAAACAAGAGATATATTCTTTTAATGCAGAAAATAATTCGTTATGCGAATATTTCGTATCAAAGTATCCTGACATATTGTGAATGACATTATTTCTAAAACGTTGATTGAATTTTTCGGTAAATGCAAGTTCCACTAAAGCTACTCGCAAGATAAAAACTAATACCTTTTGATCCGTCGGTGAAATAATTTTTCTTTCAGCAAATTGCAAAAACAAGGAATTACATACTTTTTCACATTGTTCCACTCTCTTTTCAAGAGAAGGTACTTCTTTTGTTTCCATGTAATTATTTTCATGACGTGGGCTTGATTGTTGGCGAGCTGGATTCTTGGGAGAATAAAAATGGCAAGAGGGTAACTCACTTTTACTTATGTCTTTTTCATAACCCGTCGTCCCGCGATTTATTCGCGGGATCCAGAATGGCATATCCGTTGTCGCTGGATCCTGCGGACAAGCCGCAGGACGACGAGTATGCAACTCTTCCGCTCGTTGAACATATTCATCGGCTTTAACAGACAAATCAATCATCTTACGCAACACCGATTTAGCGATTGCTTCCTGTTCCTTAATTAACTTGATGGAATCTAATGAAATATCGGCACTCAACTTTTCTCGAATCAATAAAATTAATTTTAATTCCATTTCAATCGTTGCAACATTATTTTTTATTTGTTGTTGTAAATCATTTAATGCTAAATAATCTATTTTTTCTGGATGCAGATAATCTTCGCATGCATCGGCCATTTTCGAAAGCGCTACAGTTGAATCTTGACATGCGTTATCCATTAACGCTATTTGATTTTTTATATCATCTAAAGACTGCATCCCACGGCTAATTTTTTGGGCTTTATCACTCATGTCAGTTGAGACCGTATCTGCGATGGAAGCTTGCTTTTCTAAAAATGTAATAGTGGCTGTTAATTTTGTTAAATCATATGTAGGAATTTTTGGGAGTTTATCGTAATAATATTTTTTAATAAATTCTTCTTTTCTTTGATGAACACGTTTAATCTCTGATTCCACCGCTTTAATACCTGAAATAGCTTCAGACAAAATGATTCCGATCGTTTTCACGAGATCGCTACTTTTATCCTCGGCTTCTTCAATTTCACTAGAACTTAATTTGCTTTTTTCCGTCAGTTTCTTCACATTTACGTAAATATCCTCTGCATGCAGAATAATTTTTTGTTCTACCTCTTTCACTCTTGTCGCATCTCTTTCAATCGAACGTCGAATAACTTCACACTGGGTCATTCCGGACATCAAATCTTGTAAATCAGCAATAACGTCATCTGCTAAAGTGTTAGTGGTAACCACAGATTTGACGGATTCAGTAATTAATTTTAGAGAACGATCTAAACTAGCTTTTGTTTCTTTTATTAAAGCAGCTAAAAGTTCTGTATTATAACGGTGACATTTTTTATGACATTCAGAAAAGTTCGCGATGGCTTCATTGATTGCAAGATGGTGAGCGTTTATATTAGATTCAATTTTTTTGATAGCGCTCTGATTTTTTTTCGCATCAGTGATGGTCGTTTGCGTAGGAGTCGTAACTACACTATATTCTTTTAATTGTTGTTCAAGATTCTTTAATTTTTTCATGTCAGCATTGACTTTAATCGTCATCGACTTAGCTTTTGCTTTACACGTATGTATGGTACTCGTGATATTATCTAACGATTTTTTTGATTCATTCGATGTTGCGAGAATTTTTTCGGCGCGCTTTTCAGCTTTTGATAAAGTCTCATCCACATTGAATTTTTCACTTGCTGAAATAATTTCTTTGGCCTCGCGTTGCTTCAGTTGAACATCTTCGGATTCATCCGACAATAATTTATTGGAATATTCTTTCACTTTTTCGATGTGCGCTTTCCAATTTATAATTTGCGAAGTTAATTCTTTTAAATTTTCTCTCGTATTGCGGCTAGCCTCGATAGGTTTCCGTTCCGCTACATTCTCAAATTCTTTCCAATTTTTTTCATCATTCAATTGATTTATTTTTTGTTCGCAATCTCTGATCGCAAAAAGAGCTGATTCAAGTAATTTTGCATTTTGCAAAGTTGCTTGTTTGGCGTATTGTTCTTTTCTTTCTTTTTTGCTGGGTTTGTTCGGTTGCGTCGATTTTTTTTCTAATAGATATTTTTGCAAAATTTCAGCGCTATCAGTGGAAATTTTTTTTTCTAAAATAAGAAATGGATCATCAAGACTTTCTAGTGTACGGATTATTAACCCCAGGGGTTTTTGTTCTTGGAAATCTTTTTTTTCTTTTTGTATTTTTTCTTTTTGTATTTTTTCTTTTTGTATTTTTGCTTTTTCAACTAATATTAATTCACGAATATAAGTATTCGCCACACCACCTTTTAATTCGATGGCTTTATCAATATCACTTAAAGCTTCGTCATATTTAGCTAAACGATAATAATCATAGCCTCTGCAAGAATAAATACCAGCTTTTTCTCCAGTCTCGAGTGCTTTGGTATACATAAGAATACTTAACATATAATCATTCCTGAGAGAATGTATTCTACCTTCTAAATGAAAAGAAACATTCGCTTTATCTGGAAAGATTTTTCTCATTACTTCACCATAGTGTTGCGCAATCAGCACATCTTTAACTGACACTCCCGAACTTGTTTCGTTATTCAACAAACGAGATTCGAGTTTATTAAAGTGTCCTAAAAGATTATTTAGTATATTTGCTAAAACACGATCGACAAATGGTTTTCGTGTCAGTGAAATTTTTAGTAATACCTCGCAATGATCGATTAGCTTTACTTGAGTTTCTAATGAGATTTTAGTATTTTTTAGAATCGCATGTGTAATAGATGTCTGAGCATCAAAGATAATTAGCTCGAAGCGACTTTCAACTCTTTCTAACTCTTTTTTCGAGAGCGGAGTATAATATCCTAATGCGGGAATTGATTTTAAGCTATTAATATCATAACCAGATTTACTTATAGAGAATAAGTGAATTGCTTTTCTATATTTTTTTTCTGCAGCTTCAATAAACCATTCTGGTTTTTCTGGTTTAATACGTGCTTGCAATTCAGGAAAACATTTTATCAGTGAATATAATTCATCTATTTCTGTAATTGCCAAAGGCTGATAATCTTCAAAGTAGCGAGTGGCATATATTTTTCGAATATTGGAATCTTCTGGACATAATTTAATGGCCTCCACAATATATTTTTTAGCATCTAAATGATTTCCGACTTGTAAAGTATTTTTAGCTATGTGAAATAAAAATATATATGCCAAAGGAGAAGAACGATCGATATGTTCATATGCTTTCTTCCAAAAAGGAATTGCATCTTTAAACTGCTTATTACCCATTTCGTAACATCGAGCGATCAAATAACAAATCATTGCAAAAGCATTTTTATTGTCTGGACTTATCGGACGTGCTTTAAAAACTTCATTGTTTTTTGCATTTTTCAATTCAGTGAACGCTTGGGAATATTTATACCTTTGTATAAGTTCAGAAGCTTTAATATAACTTTGATAAACATCTTTACTGTCGGTAGAAAAATTATTCAACTCTTCCAACGCTATTTTTTCTATTTCAACTTCAGGAAGTAGGTGGGAAGCTTTTGCCTCTAAGTCACATTTAAGATCAGGAAATATTGTTTCAAGGGAAGCGGGGGGAGAAAAAGCAGAACCAAGAGTAGTTTTTAATTTATCTGGCATTTCAACATCAATATTTTTTTCCGCACATTTAAGTAACTCCGGCGCAGTATAAGGAGAAGGATTATTTTTCTTCTTTTTTAAAAAACTTATTTCATTTGAGATTTTTGTTATTGATTTTATTAGGCTTGGGTCATTCGGATGCAATGCGTATGCGCTTCGGTAATCCGCAAGGGCTTCTGCATACTTATAACAGGATTCATTTGCCATGGCTCGATAACCATATAGGGTTACTTTATCCATTCTTAATGCGTCATCCTCAGTGGATAATTTATGTAAATTATCAATTAGTTTTGAATCAGCAGCTATTCTGTTTCCCGCTTTAATACCCTTTGTCGCAGCTTCCAGAGTGGGTGCATACCAATTCACCTTCAAAGTGCTAGAAGATTGCAAAATACATAATTTCATGGTTTGCGCATCATCTTCTACTACTCTAGAAAGACGATGAAAAATGGAACACATGCTAAGAAAGGATTCTAACATTCCTCTAGATGGATTTTTTGAATCACAAATGCTCTCATACATGACACTTATTCTATAAGATATGTTTTTTTTTGCTTTAAGGACAATAGAATTTGAGACGATTGTAGTCGTATATTCAGGGATCGATGCAAGAAATGAAGCTTCATCGATTTTGTTTTCTGCTAAATATGTTATACCAAGATCTAAGTCGTCTTTATTTTTTGGAGTAGAAGATTGCATTTCGAAGTAGCCTCGTTAAATAATTTTGCGACATAATAACACAACATGTGTAAATACTAAACAATATTGCGAGTATCAACTGTCATGCCAGCCGAGCGCAGTATTAGCCCCCTTTGAAAAAGGGGAGCCGCAACGTCATCAACTATGTCATGCCAGCTTATTTCATCAACCTCGGATGATGCTCCACAATGTACTCAAGAATTTGGAGGTACGGTAAATCCGATAATCTAATATTCCCGGAATATATCGCGTGATCTCGCACGCGTTTTCGGAGAGCATGAGAAGCATAATGTTTAATTTGATCTGAAAGCGAGGATTGTTCAATAGTATTTGCCGTTCCGAATCGTACAAGCTCTTCCAGCTTCTTATAATGATCTTCTTCCGCAAAATTCGTTTTTTTGAAATCAAGTATATAATGCTGATTGATTTTCTTACCTTTTAAATAATTTAGCATCGGATCTTCTATTTTCGAAATTTTATTTTTGTCGAAAGTTTCTTCAGGTGTAAGACTCAAAACATATTCTTGCAAGCTTGCGAATAATTGTTTTAATGAATACTTTTGCGTATCAAAATAAAGTGGCATGTTATGCACAACCGCATTTCTTAAATCTCTATTTATCGGGGCATTAAATGCAAGTTCAACTAATATGGCACGCAGCGTAAAAACAAATACTTGATAATCGATAGGAGAAATATTTTTTTTCTTTTCAAATTCAGCAACCAAAGCATAATAAATATCGATACACGAATCTTGATCTTTTGGTAAATTCTTCATTTCAGCAAATATAGATCGTCTGGTCGGATATCGATATTTTGGTTTTGGTCTCACTGGAGTTGAGGATGTATAGAAATGACCGTAGGGTAATTTCTTGTTGGTTTTCTGAAAAGTTTCTGTTGAAATATTGTCTTTTCCGCGAGGACGGGGGTCCGTTCGTAATGGATTCCCACCTTCGTGGGAATGACAGAATGGTTTTTCGTCAACATGGGAATGACCGAGAGTTGATAAATTTGGCAATCGCAAATCTTCTGCTTTATGTATACATTGATCCGCTTTAATTGCAATATCGACTAATTTTCGCAGTATTGATTTCGCAATTATTTGTTCATGCTTAATAGATTTGATGGAGTCAACTGACGTTTCACTACTGCATTTTTCTAGAATCAATAACATGGATTTCAATTCTTCTTCAACAATCGCAATATTAATTTTTATTTTTTCTTGCATAACATATAAAGTAGAATAATTGATATCATTTGGATTTTTACTTTCTAGTGCCTCACTCATATCAACAAATGTCTCTTTGCTATTATCGTGTGCTTCATGAATAATTCGCATGCGTTGCGCAATAGTATCTAAATACTCCATTCCGCGATTGGTTTTTACCAATTGGTCATGCACCACAGTCGAAATGTTGCCTGCTTCTTTCAGCTGATACTCTAGAAATGTGACGGTCGCATTTCTTTCATTTAAAGAAAATTCTGGAACATGAGGTGGCTTTTCACCGCGAAATTTTTTATTAAAACTTTGTAATTTCTTATGAACATTTTCTATTGCGAATTCTACTTTTTTAATTTCAGAAGTGGTTTTTTTCAAGGTATATTCTATGGTTTTCAAAATAAAATAACTTTTATCATCTGCTTCTTCAACTTCATCTGGCGCTAATTTTTTCTTTTTTTTAAGTGTATTTAATTCAATAGTAGTGGCATCAGTGCTTTCAATAATCATTTGTTCCGCACGTTTTATCATTTTCGCTTCCCTTTCTATCCCGTGCCGAGCAATGGAACAAAGATTTTTTCCCACAATCAAATCTTGTAAATCCATCATAATTCCGTTCGCTAATTGCAACGTTTCTGACGAATATTTTATGGTTTCTGTCATTAATTTTTCGGAACGCTTCACGACATGTTTTGTTTCATCGATTAAATTCAATAAATATTTTGGTAATGTATAAGGTTCGCATGCTTTATGATGTGCAACAAGCGTCGCCATTTCTTGTTTCAATTCCGGAAGATAAGCATTCAATTTCAATTCAATATTTTCGATAATGTTTTGTTTGTTTTGCGCGCGCACTAAAATTTTGGAAGTCAGAGCAGAGATCTTGCAAAATGCATTCATTTCATCTTCAAGATTAGTTAATTTTCTCACCTCAGCATCAATATTAGCGGTGATGGATTTTATTTTTCTTTTGGATTCATGTATTTTCCCAGTAATATTCTCAAGAAATTGTTTCGATTCATTTGCTTTTGCAATAATTTCTGCCGCGCGACTTTCAGCCTTCAATAACATGTCATCCATTTTCAATGTTTCACTTATTGAAATAATTTCTTTTGCTTCGCTTTGCGTTGCTTTAACATCGGGAGATTCATTTAATGATAGTTTGTGAGATAAATCTTTGATATTAGCTAAGTTCATTTTCCATATATTTATTTCAGATGCTAAATCTTCTAATTGTTTTTTGGTGTTACGAATGATTTCGAGAGGTGCACCTTTTGATGTATCTTTGTATTCATGCCAATTTTTATCGTGATACAGGTGATTAATTTTCTGTTCCAAAGCTTTCACTTCCGCGATAGATGAGCGCAATAATTTTATATTTTGCAAAGTGAGTTGATTATTATATTGCGCTTGGCGTTCTTTCTTATTAGGTTTTTTAGGTTTAACTGTAACTTTAGTCGTATCGGAAACCTCCTCATCTTGTTTTACAACAAGAGAAAGTGCCATCATGGCTTGAGATCTTTTTAGTAATGTATTGGGGCGTTTTATTTTTGTCGCTTCAGTTTTTTCAGGCAATTTAAAATTTAAATCAGCCTCTCTTTCTTCACCTTCTGATTCTGCTTTTTCGAAAAGTATTCGAACACGAAAACCCTGTAAGGATTCTTTTAAACTTAATTCTACTTCTTTCTGTGTATCCAATTCTATTGCTTTATCTATATCCGCCAAAGCCAGATCATATTTACCTAGACTAAAATAATCTTTGCCTCTGTAATAATATAAAAATGCATCCATCCGCTCCTGTTTATCATTCTCTGCGAAAAGTGCTTTAGTATACAATTCTACGCTTAATTCAAAATCCCCTTTTTGGCCTTGTAAATTAGCTTCTGCAACATAAGAGCACGCCTCCGACTCAGGAAAAAAATTTCTTAAAAATTGGCAATAATGAAGCGCAACTATCCAAATGTTATTAGAAAAAAATGTCTCAACAACAGCTTCAATTGTGGTATGAAGCTGATCTTTTATTTTTTTAAATTGAGAATCAACATAGTCTTTTTGAGAAATGGAAATTTTTTTCAAATTTTCGCACATATCTAAAAAGCTAGAAAAATCACTAAAATTCAAAATTTCATATTTTTTAATTTGCGCAAGATATTTTGAAGTAAAAGAATTGATTTTACGAATTAAATTCTCTTCTAATATTTGTTGACCTAATAATGAATGAGAGGGCGTAAGAAATTTTTCCTCTCTACTAGTTTTTGGAACCGGACCTCCAGTAATTCTTTCTTCTTTTATAACCATTGTTGGTCGGTCGGTCGAAATTTCATATTTCTTCTCTTTATCATTAGAACCTTTGATTTCTTCTTTAAGCTCGGCTAATAACTCAATTCCTGTTTTATTTAATGGATCAAGCTCATAACCCCTACGAGCATCCTTAATGGCCAACTTATTACGATTCAAATTTTTATATGCTAATGCTCGATAAAAATAATGGACCGCGTCACTTGGTTTTATTGCGATAGCTTTTGTTGCAATTATTACAATTTTTTTATAATTCTTATGATAGTAATTTACTAAATTTTCAAGACAATATGCCGTCGATCTTTGATTAGCATCTTTTTCAAGTGAATGATATATCAGACAAAGTGCGTGGTATTCGTTATTGTCTAGCAAAGGGTTAAAAATAACCCTTTGATTGGTTACAGTACAACTATCTATGATTGAAAAAACCACCTTTCTCGCTTTTTTTACTGCTGTAGTTTCTTTGATACTACTTAGATCTTGACCTTGTAATAAAGGTATGGCCTTTTTAAATTCTTTTGCTACTAAGTAACTTATGCCTTTTTTAATATCCGTAGTTGATGAAGTTTTTGTTTCTTTAGGTCCAGAAGATCTCATGCGCAAACCCGCTTTCGATTGTTTCAAGGTTGGCATTATAGATCAAATTATCATCATAGTTCAATCAAAAAATGGTCATTACTTGCGAACTTGCCCCGCATGATAGAAGGGCGTTGTTGCATAATTATAGGATTTGTCATCCTGAGCGTAGCGAAGGATCAGTTTACGATCCGCATTCTGGCCGATCCTTCGCTACGCTCAGGATGACCTTTTACTTAATGGTATCCATAATTTTCAAAATCTCACTCGTTTCTTCTAACAGTTTGTCCCGAAACGGTAATAGTTGATCTAACTCAGCTGCACTTAATTGCGAAAGATTTTCTTTAAAAATTTGACAAGTTTTGTAGGCTTCCGGAATATTGCCATTCAAAATATAAATTTGATAAATAAATTTTAGAAGACAAAGCACATTTAAATTTTGACGCAACATTTCACTCGCTACAATTTTATTTTGCAATAATGGCAACACACTTAACACTTCATCATTTTTTTTATCCATAAAAGTCATGAGCGCCTCAAGCACCATACCACTATCAAAAGTGCTATCGTCTAATTTTACCCATACGTTTAAGGCATCAAGGAACACTTGACTCGCTTTTTCATTTTGCTGATTTTGCAATAATGCTTTTCCATATTTATTCATTGCATTGGAAGTCAGTGGCGTTTCATATCCACAGGTATCGATAAAAATTTTCACCGCATCTTCATAACAAGGTAATGCCTCGACGATTTCATTCCGCTTCATGTGCATATCTCCCATCGCAGAAAGTGTTTTCGCCATTAATGAATGCGGTTTATCATAAATTTGTTTTAACATCTCCATACTGGCGGTTAATACCGTCAATGCATCCTCCGTATTATCTAGAACCGTAGAAAGTCCCATTAATAACGTTGCGAACTTTTGTTCTTCCGGTGGTTTTTCACGAATCAATAAAATCGCGCGCGCATATGATCGTGCCGCTTCATCCATTTGATTTAAGCGGGAATATGCCAACGCCATGTTTTCATAAATTTTTTCATTGGGCCCAAGCAAAGCAATTTGTTCATTAAAATAATCCACTGATTCTTGATAACGATGCTGTTTAAATCGCAAAAATGCACGCGCTTGTATCGCCATGACATAATACATACTCCATGCACCGCGATTGATGCAATGCTCATAAATTTGATCGAGTAATTCATCACATTCTGTCAATCGATATTGCGTGATGAGTGTGGAATAATAATCGAATGCAGCTTTTAAAGTAAAAGTATGATTATAACCTTTTTCTTTTACCAATGATTGAAAACGCGATTGATAAGTTTGGTATTGTAATTGCTGGCAAGCCACGCAATCCTCTCCAATTCCCTGCTCGGCTTGATGTTCACACGTTAACATGGGATATGGATAGTTTTGTGTTTCCACTTGTTCAATCAGGCGTTCTGCTTGATTTTCTATTTCTTTATCTTCAATTTTAGGTATGTCAATTCCATGACAAAGATCATTTAAAATTTTATTTAGTTTTTCGGTAAATATTTGATTTGTCATTGTTTAAGTCCTCTGTTTTTATTGTATTATGTGTCGCCCCAACGCATACTCCACAAAAAAATTCTTAATCCACGGCAATCGATTGATGAGACGCAAACCGCCCCCGCGCAATTCTTTAAGTAATTTCACATCATTCGAAAATAATTGATTTAATAGATTGACCATCGTAATCATTAACGTGACATCACTTTTACGTGCACGCTCATATTTTCGAAGGGTTGAAAAACTAAAAAATTCCCGCTTTTTTTGGTGTGCTTCTATCACAACTGTCGCAAGCGTTAGCGCGTCTAATAATCCTAAATTTACCCCCTGTCCCGCGAGTGGATGCAGCGTATGTGCCGCATCTCCCACTAACGCAACATGCGAGAGAATATAATGATCGACATGACGCATGCGTAATGGAAAAGATTTTCTTGATCCTAACATCTCTGTCACATTTCCCAAACGATATTCGAAAGATCCACTTAATTTTTTTCTAAAATCATCATCAGAAATATTTAATAAGGTATCGACGCTGGAATTTTTTACTGACCACACAATAGATGAAATATGCGGATCATCCAAAGGTAAAAAAGCAAGTGGACCGTCTTTCAAAAAACGTTGGCTCGCGATTTTCTCATGCGAAAGTTCTGTTTTCACATGCAAAATAATAGCTGTTTGATCGTAATTGATCGTTTTAAAAGGAATATGAAGTTTTTCACGAACAAAAGAATTCGCACCATCCGCACCGATGAGTAATTTAGCTTGAATCACATGATTTTCATCGTAAACCAATTCAATACCATTTTCTTTTTTATGAATCGCATGCAATTCGCAAGGAGAAAAAATATCAACGGTACTCATTTTTAATTTTTCGAATAAAGCAACTTGTATGACTTGATCTTCAATCATGTAGCCTAAGCATTCAACGCCCACATCTTTCGCATCAAAATCAAGCTTACCCTGGCCGTCCCACACGTGCATTTTTAAATAAGGTGCAATACGTTTTTCAACCATCGATTGAAAACAGGATAATTGTTGAAATATTTTTATAGAGGCGAGAGAAATGGCACTCGTGCGTTCACCATATTTTTCTTTTTTAAACTGGAATAATAATGGTTTTTGTTCGAACAACGCAATGCGTAATGATGTCTCTTTGGAAAGCAATAATGCGGTGGTCATCCCAACAATGCCCCCACCGACTATTGCCACATCATAATTTTTCAAAATGGAATTTCCAGATCGGGTTTCACAGAAAAAAGTAAATCGCGGAAAAGATCTTGGATTCTTTTCAAAACCGTCTCACTATCTGCTTCAAAACGCAAAACCAAACAAGGTGTCGTATTGGATGGTCGTACCAATCCCCAACCATCCGCAAAATTGACACGCAATCCATCGATAGTAATATTTTCACCGGAAGTAAAATTTGCTTTTTGAATGAGTGCATTCATCAACTCAAATTTTTCATTTTCTTCGACATAAATTTTTAATTCTGGCGTATTGATACTGTTGGGAATTTCTCTGAATAATGCACTACTCGTTTTATTTTCCATCGATAAAATTTGCAATAAACGCGCACCTGCATAAATGGCATCATCAAATCCATACCACTGATCTTTAAAAAAGATGTGCCCGCTCATTTCACCCGCCAATGCCGCCTGGGTTTCAATTAATTTCGATTTTATTAACGAATGTCCTGTTTTCCACATGATGGGTTCGCCACCCCATGCTTTAATCATTTCCGCTAAATGACGCGTGCATTTCACATCATAAATAATTCTTGCTAAAGGTTCTTTTCGTAAAATAGATCTTGCAAATAACATCAGCTGACGATCGGGCCAAATAATTTCACCCTCATTCGTCACCACCCCCAATCGATCTCCATCTCCATCGAAAGCAAGACCGATATCCGCACCCGTTTCTTTTACTTTTTGAATCAAACTTTGTAAATTTTCGGTTGAACTCGGATCTGGATGATGATTCGGAAAATTGCCATCAATCTCACAAAACAATTCGATAACTTCCGCACCTAATCGTCGAAAAAGTTCTGGCGCAACGCTACCCGCGACACCATTTCCACAATCAATGACTATTTTAAGCGAAGATGGTAAACGAACGTCACGTGCAACATGTGTTAGGTAACGCTCGACCATGTCTAATTCACTTAATTGTCCTTCGCCCTGAAGAAAATCTTTGGTAATGATTGCTTGATAAAGTTCTTGAATGCCTGTTTCGGCTAAGGTTTCGCCATTCACAATCATTTTTAGCCCGTTGTATTCGGCAGGATTGTGACTACCCGTTAACATCACACCAGAACGGGTTTCTAAATTATGTGTCGCATAATAAAGCAAAGGTGTTGGAACCATCCCGAGATCAATCACATCCACGCCAGTCGATAACAACCCATCACTTAACGCCGCATGTAACAATGGACTCGATAATCGTCCATCGCGAGCGATCGCGATACTGCGCTCGCCTTTTCGTATCGCTTTGGTGCCAATGGCTTTGCCGAGTAAATAAATATCAATTTCCCGAAGTGTTTTATTCACAATGCCACGAATATCGTACGCTCGAAAAATAGATGGATGGATGGATTTATCGGATTGTTCTAACATTTAATTTTTTCCTGAATGACCAAAACCGCCTTCGCCACGTGTGCTGTTTGCAAATTCATTCACAACAGTAAAATTCACGCGTTCAATCGGTACAAATACTAACTGTGCAATGCGTTCGCCGGGCTCTATAGTATAGGGATGTTGACCGCGATTCCAGCAAGAAATCATCAAAGGCCCTTGGTAATCCGCATCAATGAGGCCCACCAAATTACCTAATACAATGCCATTTTTATGCCCTAATCCCGATCGCGGTAAAATCATCGCACTCAAATTTGGATTGCCGATATAAATCGCAATACCCGTTGGAATTAAATGGGTATTCGAAGGTTGAATCGTCAGCGGTTCATCTAGCAATGCACGTAAATCCATACCTGCTGAATCTGAAGTGGCATATTGCGGTAAGGGATAAGTGGTGCCAATACGAGGATCTAAAATTTTCACTTGAACGTCGGTTAAGATTTTGACTTCATTAGAGATTTTTTGGGAAATGGTATCTTCATGTTGCATTTCATTACTCCTAAGGTAAACTTGGTGTGCAGTTTAGCATTGTAAACAAGGAATTGAATGATATGAAAATGAATTTTTTTCTGAAGTCGTTAATTTTAATTTTTTTAAGCATTTTAAGCTTTGAGGTTTATGCTGATATGAATACAAGTCAAAAATTTTTAGATACCAACAAAACGAAAAAAGGCGTTGTGACTTTACCGAGTGGATTACAGTATGAAGTTTTAGTAGACGGTAAAGGTAAAAAACCAAGTCCTACGGATATGGTCACTGTCGATTATGAAGGAAAATTAGTCGATGGCCAGGTATTTGATAGCTCATATAAACGCGGCGAACCCGCCACTTTTCCAGTCAATGGCGTCATTCAAGGCTGGCAAGAAGCATTACCTTTGATGAGTGAAGGTTCAACATGGATGCTTTTCATCCCGTCTACTTTAGCTTATGGCGAACAAGGCGCGGGTGGTGCGATTGGACCAAACGAAGCGTTAATTTTTAAAGTCCATTTAATTAAAGTTAAATAATCTAATTATCGTCATCAACTATGTCATACCAGCATGCTTTGATGCCACCTTTAAGCATGCTGGCATGACAGACGATTTATTTCGCAGTCCCACCTATTTTCTGTTTAAAAATAGATCTGTATAGAGTACAATGCTCATCTTTTAATGTAGATTTAACCATGCATTTAAGATCGAGATTAAGACAATCAACCAAACGTCAGCTATCGTTTGATTCGCCAAAAAAGACACAGGCTAAAAAAGCAAAAGTAGACCATGATTCTATTTTTAATTTGCGCTCCAGTGCCCGTACCACGGTTATCGATGACAAAGGACAAAAAGTCCCTTTAAAAACCTCCATCTTAGTCAATAAAGAAAAATTAAATCTGACCGATCCTACGAAATTACCGCATGTCGCAGAATTACTGCACGATAAATGCCAAAATATCCCGACACATATCGATGTAAAATCGATTCAATATGACGCCAAAGGCTCTCCAGCAAAAGCTATTGCGGTTGATGGCACCACTTTAGATGTTTATCTAAAAACAGGCTTGATATCTTATTTAAGAAATAAACCCAAGACTCCACATAAACCAGTAAAAATTAAATCAGACTATAAAAAAAATCCCATTTTGAAATATATTGTCAGCCCACCCAAAGATGCCAAGACAAAAACAGAATATAAATTAACCCCCAAAAGTCATAAACGTAGAACCAAAAAATTAAAAAAGAACAAATACAAACGACCGATCACCCAACAAAGAGCGATGGCAAGAAAAGAGTTTGCAGCAAATAGAGGTCGTGTCGTTCCCTATTGTAAAGCAGTACTTATGTGGTCACCTGCACGTGGGAAAAATGGAGAGCATCCTTCTCATAACTGGGGCCATCCACAAGCCTTTAGTCTTGGTGGACCTCAAGCTGGGCTCTTGGGCATTTCTGCGCATGCGAATAGTTTGCAAATACCGCAAGATAATTGTAACGGCAAATTGTTAGACCATTATTCGGAAGTACATGGCACTGTCGAATCGACTTTGGTCGAAGGAACGCACGTTGCCATCGGTAAATTGATACAAATCACTAAAACCAAAGACTTCGCCCCCCGATTTGAATATGAAGCACAAGAAAAATCCCTACCCTTACAAAGCACCAAACCATACGTCGAAAATTTATTTGATTCATTGGTGGAAGCGCATAAAAATTCAACGAATCAACCGTTGACACAAACGACTCCCGCATTCTTTTATCAAAAAAATGATCCGAAAACGCCGAAAAAGAAAAAACCTTTTAAAAAATTAAATTTTAAGACGCCGTAAGTTTGGCAATCCACGCTATCAACTCCCGGCCTAACTTATATTTCGGCATAACAGGAAATTCTTTTTCTCCCTTATCCCAAATAACCGTGAGTTGATTATCATCGCTCCCCATTCCTTTACCGTTTCCAACGATGTTCGCGACGATCATATCGAGCTTTTTCGATTTTAGTTTGGCTTTGGCTTTTTCCATCACATTATCCGTTTCCGCGGCAAATCCAATCATTAGTGGACGATTAGGCAAATTGGCGATGGTGGCAATAATGTCGGGATTTCTCGTGAGTTCTAGCGTGATATCTTGGTCTTTTTTGGGGATTTTTTGGGTGGCAATGGTTTTTGCGCGGTAATCGGAAACCGCAGCCACCCCGATGAAAATATCGCAGCCTGCCACTTCTTTTAGGCATGCCGCGAGCATTTCGTCTGCGGTAATGACATTGATTACTTTGAGACCGTCTGGGGGGAAAAGATTCGTAGGGCCGCTCACGAGAATGACTTCCGCGCCGACATCATAAGCCGCCTCCGCGATCGCATACCCCATTTTGCCAGAGCTACCATTTGTCATAAAACGCACGGGATCGATGGCTTCATGGGTGGGACCGGCGGTGATCACGACTTTTTTTCCGGCCATTGCGCCGGTTTCGAACAAACCAGCGATTTTTTCCACCAATTCGAGCGGTTCAAGCATCCGACCGAAACCTATGTCCCCACAAGCCTGGCTTCCCTCGCCTGGGCCAAAAACATGGATGCCACGAGCCTTTAAGCGCTCGACTTCGGGCGAAACCGTTTTCCACATCCCTTGATTCATGGCCGGCGCGATGGCGATAGGGGCGCTGGTTGCGAGACAAAGCGTCGTCAAGAGATCCGAAGCCTCTTTTTGGATCAGTCGAGAGATGAAATTAGCGCTCGCGGGCGCAATCATTATCGCGTTCGCCCAGCGTGCGAGGTCGATATGACCCATGGCGGCCTCAGCCTCACGATCAAATAAATCATCGTGGACGGGATGACCCGATACTGCCTGCAGGGTTAAAGCGGTGATAAATTGCTTTGCATTTTCGGTCATGACAACGCGCACTTCGGCGCCAGCCTCTCGCAAACGCCGGATCAGATCCGCGCTTTTATAAGCCGCGATTCCCCCCGTTACCCCCACAATAATATGCTTATGGATCAAAGATTGGACCATTTATCGCTCATATTGTTAAAAACACAATCATAATCGATAGTTAACATACTCGCAAATACGGCTATTTTGACCTATACTACAAAATAGACGCGTCCATTTTGTAATGCTGGGAAAAATAGCCATGAAACGATATTGCGAAAAATTTATTTTTCAAGATCTTACCAAAAAAATGGTTTTTATCGGTGGTCCTCGCCAAGTTGGTAAAACCACGTTAAGTAAAAATCTTATGCATGGAAGATTTGCTGATAGTATTTATTTAAACTGGGATAATGATCAAGATCGTAAAACCATTTTACGTAAAGAATGGTCTCCTGAAACCCCGCTCATTATATTTGATGAGTTACATAAGTATCCTCGCTGGAAGCAATGGATTAAGGGCGTTTATGATACAAAAGCAGAAGATCAAACTTATTTAGTAACCGGATCCGCTAGATTAGATGTTTATCGACGAGGAGGTGATTCACTCATGGGTCGATATCATTATTGGCGTTTACATCCCTTAACGATTGATGAATTACCTGAAAATATGTCAAAAAAAGAAGGATACGAGCGCTTATTAACCCTTGGCGGCTTTCCAGAACCATTTTTAACCGATGACTTACGAGAAGCCCAACGATGGCGTCGAGAACGTTTTGACCGCATTTTAAGAGAGGATATTCGCGATTTAGAATCCATACGTAATATTCAAATATTATCGCTTTTTGTCGACGCACTGCGCGAGCGTGTAGGGAGTACTGTCACATTATTTAATATTGCTGAAGATTTACAAATTTCGCCGAAAACTGCAAAAAACTGGCTAATGATACTCGAAAAAATGTATTTATTATTTCCAATTTATCCATTGACGACAAAAATTCCACGTGCAATCCAAAAACCGCCTAAAGTATTTTTTTATGATAATGCAGATGTGATCGGCGAAAATGGCGCAAAACTCGAAAATTTTGTGGCGACAACGTTATTAAAGCGTCTTCATTTTATAGAAGATTATTATGGGGACCGTGCGAGCCTTCACTATATTAGGGATAAAGATGGTCGAGAAGTTGACTTTGTGACGGTAATCAATCAAAAAGTTATTGATTTAATTGAAGTAAAAACGAAAGACAACGATATTTCTCCATCTCTTAAGTATTATGGAAAAAAACTCAATCCGGTCAATACAATACAATTAGTGGGACAATTAACTCATTCGTATAAAAAAGACAATATCTCTGTCATGAATCCCATGGATTTTTTTGAAAACCCTCCTTGGGATTTATAAGAAACCTTGATTTATGGAGCTATTTTTGTTATAAATCGCGACCTGTCCTTCGTCTAAATATCGGAGGGGCAGCATATTTGGAGAAAAGTTATGTCAAGAGTGTGTCAAGTTACGGGAAAGCGCCCAATGGTGGGGCATAATGTTTCCCATGCGAATAATAAAACCAAAAGACGTTTTAACCCGAATTTACAAGAACATCGCTTTTGGCTCGAAAGTGAAAAGCGCTACATCAAATTACGCGTCAGCAGAAAAGGCATGAGAATCATCGACAAAGTCGGCCTGGAACAAGTATTGAAAGATATTGCAGAACGCGAAAAAGAAGAAAGGAACTAAACCATGCGCGATAAAATTAAAATGGTTTCCACGGGTTTGACCAAAGCAGGCAAAAAAACCGGCACCTTTCGCACCACGACCAAAAACAAACGTACGACGACCGAAAAGTTACGTAAAAAGTACTTTGACCGTCGTGCTTATAACGCAGCTACCGGTAAAACAGGTATGCATGTTGTGTTTGAAGAAGGTAAGATTTAAGACGCATTCTAGTTCTCGCCGTCGTCCCGCGATTTATTCGCGGGATCCAGGGACAGCGGCTATGCCATCTGGATCCCGCGAATAAATCGCGGGACGACTGGCTATGAGTTTATACAAGGATGTTGCTAATGGTAACCAGATTCCCTTACCACAATATCACCCCCCATTTTTCCCCTTATTCTGTCGATAAAATCGTTTTCCTAAACCACAATCATATTGCCATCCAAGAAGGTTATGGACAAGAAAATAATCTTTATCAAAAAATCGGAATCTTCGATTTAACTTCTATAAAATTGGTTGCAAAATTATTACCTTCAAAATGCTTTATTACTAATATGATTTACGTAAAAGATCATTATCTTGCTGCGACATATCATGCCGACTCGGGAAATTATTCACCTTCTTTAGGAATATGGGATATCAGAAAAATATTGGAAGGCGACGTCAAACCTTTCCAAAATTTCACAATTACAAACAGCAGTTATTTTCCAAAATTACTCGATTTGTCTTGTCAAAAAATTGCTTTCGCGAGCATCCCAGGAAATACGATTGATGTATTTGATTTCGAAAAAAAATTATTTTCTGTCGAAACAAAACATGAATTCAATTATTCATTGGGATTAACCAATTACACCAATGGATTTATTGCAGCGACAATGGATGCGTTAAATAATAAAATTGGTATTCATATCATTAATAACGATACACAAAATATTAAAAAATATCTTTCTTTGCCCGTGACTCATAGTCTTAATCAAATCGATTTTTTAAAAACATTAAACAACCATGATATGGTAGTGGGATATCATTGTGTCAACACTAACGCCTACATCAAAACCAAACACTTAAAGATATGGAATATCGACACGGAAGAAGAAATAAAAACATTAAGTGATCATTTGATGAAAATAAAAAAATTTCCGAATGATGATATCGTTTCTGTCGCTAAAAATGGAACGATAGAGTATTGGGATAATAGTTTTGCAAAATATCCTTTTGAAGTCACACTGCCAAGAGATGTTACCTATCATCGATCGATCGAATTGATTCCTTTAGATAACTATGGGCTTTTTATCCATCTGGATTCCATGATAAATAATCATCCTGAAACTTTTATGTATGTTCCACCCCCATTACCATTTTTACAACATCAATATCGTATTGTCGACATGGCGGTAAATATTATTGCCCCTTATTCAAAAATCCCTGAAATCAATCAATTGATTCATCAATATCTTGGATTTTTTAAACCGAAAAAATATTGTGGGGTGGATTTGCCGGAATTTTTGTCATTCCCGCGAAGGCGGGAATCTATTTGAATGGATTCCCGCCTTCGCGGGAATGACAGGTTTTTTTACGAATGGGTTAACCTACACCCTATGCGGCACATACCCTTTCAAATGCTTCACGAATTCTCGCAGTGCATTAATGCCTGTCTCTTCTGCTTGACGGCACCATTCTTGCAAAGATTCGACGAGTTCTGCTTGGCTGGCTGTGCTCTTTACCCAAATGTTTTGTAACTTCAAACGAAATTGATACACAACATGTAAAGCACGATATTGCTCTAACGTTTTTGTTAAATGTGCTTGGCTTTCAGAATCAACCAACGATTGCTCGCGCACTAATAACTTACGAATACGACGTAATACCGATTTGCCTGCTTCGCTTGCGCGGCGACTTTCTTCACGGAAAACCGGTAAAATCACATCTCCACTATATCGCGCTAATACGACAAAACGATGCGTCAATACACCTTTTAATGTATCAATATCAATGGATGTTTTATCATGAATTAATTTTGGTTTCGGTGGAATACGTTTTGGTTTAGCCAATCCGACACTTTGCATTAAGCGAATCAACATCCAACCAATATCAAATTCCCACCATTTCACAGAAAATTTGGCGGAGGTGCCATAAGTGTGATGGTTGTTATGTAACTCTTCGCCACCAATAAAAAATCCGATTGGCAATAGATTGCGGGAGGCATCTTGGCACTCAAAATTGCGGTATCCAACAAAATGCCCGACACCATTCACAATGCCCGCGGCCCAAAACGGAATCCAAGCCATCTGCAAAGCCCAAATCGTCAAACCCATCGTGCCAAACAGTAAAACATTAATGATTAACATCAATGTAATGCCCATTGCGCTATGCTTAGTATAAATGTTTCGCTCAATCCAATCGTCCGGGGTGCCTTCTCCGAAACGCTCTAGGGTATCTTTGTTGCGGCTTTCTTTTCTGTAAAGTTCGGTACCTTCTAATACCACCTTCCAGATACCTTTGACTTGGGGACTATGCGGATCATCTTCTGTTTCTACTCTTGCATGATGTTTACGGTGAATGGCCGTCCATTCTTTGGTTACCATACCCGTCGTCATCCATAACCAAAAACGGAAAAAATGGCTTGCGATTGGATGTAAATCTAATGCGCGATGCGCTTGATTTCGATGTAAAAAAATTGTGACGCTAAAAATCGTGATTTGGGTTAAAACCAAAATCACCAGAAGGTAGCCCCACCAAGGTAACGGTACTAATC
>Ga0207121_1004_pt1 | contig 82945 bp, 59 predicted proteins | sample Alteio_BWMinHeat_41_FD_153513 | JGI IMG/M metagenome (GOLD analysis project Ga0207121, IMG submission 153513) | Enriched cells from forest soil in Barre Woods Harvard Forest LTER site, Petersham, Massachusetts, United States -... | ecosystem: Environmental > Terrestrial > Soil > Temperate forest >... | reverse complement strand
CTTGTGACACAAAAAGTGTCGGGAGATCAGCTTACAAATATCACACAAAAATTAGCAGAAAATTCCTTGCCAGATAAAAAAGCGGTGACGACTATTCTTGAGACATTTTCGATATCTGCAGGTGATTCAGCATTATTAAAACAACAAAAAGAAATTATCGAATATTTTCAAAAAAATTCTATCGAAAAAATTACCGCATCGTTAAAAAATTCTGATACTGATTGGGCCAAAAAAACCCTTGAAATACTTAATGGAAAATCACCATTAAGTTTAAAAGTGACTTTCAAAGAATTACAAACTGCGAATGAATTGGATTTTGATGCTTGTATGAAAATGGAGTTTAGTATCATGCAAGGATTTTTAAATTCACATGATTTTTTCGAGGGAATTAGGGCACTTTTAGTGGATAAAGATCGCCATCCAATGTGGCAACCCCATTCGATAAATGACGTTTTATCTGAAAATATAGCACCCTTTTTTCCGAAGATTCAAGAAGATTCAATAGGATAAAAAAAATAAAAAATAATGATGGCGAACCCCTTAATTTTCTGTCTATACTTAATATTGAGAGAAGCATTTTTTAAGGGGGTTTCCTTTCAATGTAGCGTACAAAGGATCTGGCTTTAAGTTTTATAATTATTAGATTTCTATAATTATTAGAGTTAAAAGAGGGGGTTCTCATATGTTACCAGTCCAAGTTACCATTCGTGATATTCCAAATTCACAAGTTTTAGAAACACATATTCGAGATAAATCAGCTAAACTTCAACATTATTATGACCACATTAATAGTTGTCGCGTTGTTGTTGAAGTGCCTCAAAAACACAAGCATCAGGGGAAAATATTCGGGGTGCGAATTGACCTTTCGGTTCCCGGCAAAGAACTAGTTGTCAATAAAAAAGAAAATGAAGATGTTTACATCGCTGTACGGGAAGCCTTTCATGCCATTGAACGTCAACTTGAAAAATATGCCGAACGTAGACGAGGGGACGTCAAGCTTCATCAAGAAAGTTTCGATCAAGAATAAAAACATCAGAGGTCTCTACATAACCGTCGTCCTGCGGCAAGTCCTAAGGGATCCAGAACGCCTGCATTGTCGCTCTGGATCCCGCGAATAAATCGCGGGACGACGGGTTATCGTCGACTTATTCTGGATGACAAATTCTCTACATCATCGTATACTGTGGCCCACTACCCCCCTCCGGTGGTGTCCACGTGATATTTTGTCGTGGATCCTTTATATCACAAGCTTTACATTGAATACAATTGGCCGCATTGATTTGTAAATAGGGCTTTTCGGCGTGTACGATTTCATAAACGCCCGCGGGACAATACCGACTTTCGGGAGAGGCATAAATTTTATAGTTGACCTCAATCGCTAAACTGGGATCTGTCAATTTTAAATGACATGGCTGATTTTCATCGTGAAATGAATTGGTTAAAAAAACAGAATTCATTAAATCAAAAGTGATTTTATTATCATGTTTAGGATATTCGATTTTTTTGCATTGATCCGCCGGTTTTAATTGTAAATAATCGGCATGATTACGCAAAGTCCACGGCGCGTTTCCTCTAAAAATATAGGTATCAAAAGCCGCATAGATAAGTCCTGGTAAGAGACCCCAATTCATCGCGGGGCGAATATTTCTTACTTTTTTGAGCTCAGGCCAAATCCAGCTTTTTTGTATGTTAGCAGAATACTCGCTCGAATTAAGGGTTGCATAAATACTTTCCGCTGCCACCATGCCGGATTTCATGGCGGTATGAATGCCTTTAATTTTGGGAACATTCAAAAATCCCGCAGCACATCCTACCAATAGTCCCCCCGGGAAAGTTAATGTTGGAATAGATTGAAAACCACCTTCATTCAATGCTCTTGCGCCATACGCAATGCGTTTACTTTTTTCTAAAAGTGGACGAATCATTTCATGCGTTTTGAATCGTTGAAATTCTTCATAAGGATTGAGGTATGGATTTTGATAATCTAAACCGACGACAAAACCAATCGATAATAAATTTTTTTCGAAATGATACGCGAATGATCCCCCGTAAGTTTTATGATCGAGCGGCCATCCGATAGTGTGAGTGACTAATCCTGCTTGATGCAAATCTTCTGGAATTTCCCATAATTCTTTAATGCCAAGACCGTAGGTTTGTGGATCATTGTTTTGATTTAATTGAAAATGATGCATCAGCTTTCGAGTAAGAGATCCACGACAACCTTCGGCAACTATGGTTTGTTTAGCGAATAAATTCATACCAGGTTGATAACTTTGCGTTGGATTACCTTCTCGATCGATACCTTTATCACCGGTAATAACGCCTAATACTTGATTATTTTCCATGATTACATCAGTCACCGCGAAACTCGGGAAAATATTTACCCCTAAATTTTCTGCATAACCACTTAACCACTGACACATCTTTTCTAAACTAATAATATAATTTCCCTTGTTATGCATCGGTTCCGGTGTCGGGAGTTGAAAAGATTTATTTTGACTTAAAAATATAAATTGATCTTTCGAAACAGGCGTTGTGATAAAACCTTTTTGATCTTGCCAATCTGGAATTAATTCATTGAGTGCGCGAGGTTCTAAAACTGCGCCCGATAAAATTTGTCCGCCAATTTCCGCCGCTTTTTCTAGTACACAAATCGATAAATCTTTGTTGAGTTGAATTAAACGAATGGCTGCAGATAATCCTGCAGGGCCGCCTCCCACAATGACTACGTCAAATTCCATGGATTCACGTTCTTTCATCACATATTTTCCAATGCAATTGCCGTTGCTTCCCCACCACCAATACAAAGTGATGCGATACCATATTTTTTATGATGTTTTTTTAATGCTGCAATTAATGTCACTATGATTCGCGCGCCAGTTGCACCGATGGGATGGCCTAAGCCACAACCACCGCCGTGAATATTGATTTTTTCGCGAGGAATTTTTAATTCGCGCATGGCGGCAATGGGAACCACCGAAAAAGCCTCGTTAATTTCAAAAAGGTCAACTTTATCCACGGTCCATTGTAATTTATGCATTAACATTTTCATGGCATCAATGGGTGCGGTGGTAAATTGTTCGGGTGATTTTGCGTATTCGCTATAATCTATAATTTTGGCTAGTGGTTTTAAATTTCTATTTTTTGCCTCCGATAAATGCATCAAGACGATGGCGGCTGCGCCATCTGCAATCGAACAAGAATTGGCGGCGGTAACCGTTCCATCTTTTTTAAAAATGGGTGGTAGAAGTTTCACTTTTTCAATGTTGACTGAAAAAGGATGTTCATCATTTTTTACGATTTTTTCGCCTTGCTTTGTTTTCAAAACCACCGGTGCAATTTCACTTTCAAAAATATTTTTCTCAATCGATGCTTGTGCACGCTTTAAAGATTCTATCGCATAATCATCTTGTTCTTCCCGCGTAATATGATATTTTTCAGCACAAAGTTCCGCAAAAGAACCCATCGGACGGCGTTTTTCGTAAGCATCTTCTAAGCCATCCAACATCATGTGATCTAAAACTTCTGCGTGTCCTAATCGATACCCTTGTCTCGCTTTTGGTAGTAAATAGGGTGCATTGGTCATGCTTTCCATCCCGCCTGCGACTAGTACTTTTTTATCTGGTTCCGCAATAAGTGTGTTACAAGCCAACATAACGGCCTTCATGCCTGAGCCACACATTTTATTGAGCGTCGTACAGGGCACATTATTCTGAATTTGGGCGAGAAGGGCGGCTTGACGTGCTGGCGCTTGACCCTGGCCCGCCGGTAGGACACATCCCATGATAACTTCACTCACATCTTCCGCATTCACATGTGCGCGATGGAGGGCAGATTGGATCGCAATGGCACCCAATTCAGGTGCGGATAGATCTTTTAATTCACCTAATAAATTACCTTGGGGAGTGCGTGCAATACCAACGATGACAATGGGATCATTTTGCATGGAAATTCCTCAAAAAATGGTTGTTCCGAGTATATTATGAAAAGAAGAATCTAGAAAGAATTTATGTTACAATCCTTGTACGCAAAATATACATGGGAAAAAGATTATGATTTCAAAGAAATGGTTAATTATCGATACCATCATCATTGTACTCGTTGTCATAATGGTTTCATTGCATAGTTGTAAAAAGAATAATAATCCCGCCGAAGAAACGGTGATTGTTAAAACAGGTACGGTAAAAGAAAAAATTATTGCAGTCGGCAGCATCGTTCCTAAACATACTATCAGCGTAAAATCTAATATTTCAGGTATTGTCGGACAACTATTCCATGAAGATGGAGATTATGTTGATCAGAATGCCTTATTATTACAAATTTCTCCAACAGCCACTCCCCAAAGTATTGCGGAAGCCCATGCTAATGTAAAAGAACAAGAAGCGATTGTGGAGCAGACAGAATCCCATCGGCAACGTCTAGAACAATTATTAAAATTATCTTTAGAAACACCGGATAATTATGCGATTGCGGTAAAAGATGTTGCAATGAATAAAGCACGTCTCGAAATGGCAAAACAAAAACTCGCACTATTGCTAAAAGGCGAGACTAATATTGCCGGCAAAAGTATTAAAACCATGATTAATAGCCCGATAAGTGGTTATATATTACAACGTAATGTCGATCTCGGTGATCCGGTCGTTCCCTTAACCGATATGCAAGCAGGTACTGTGTTATTTGTGATTGCAAACATGAATGACCTTGTTTTTAAAGGTTTAGTGAATGAAGTGGATGTTGCAAAAATTTCTTCAGGGATGATCGCCAATATTCGGATTGCTGCGATGCCAAATGCGAATGTAACTGGCACGTTAAGAAAAGTAGATTTACAAGCCAATAATCAAAGTACAACTACGACCACCACTACTTCGCCTTTTAACGTAGGTTTTAATATTGAGTTGGATCATTTAACTTTACCTAAAGATATGAAATTGCGCGCAGGATATTCGGCAACGGCTGAAATTACCGTTCAACAGGCAGAAAATGTTTTGGTCATTCCTGAGAGAGTTTTAATTTTTAAAAATAATAAAGTATATGTGAATCTACAACCAGATAAATCGAAATCAAAACCTATTGAAAAAGAAATTGTTCTCGGACTTTCTGATGGTATTATTGCCGAAGTAAAATCAGGATTAGGAGAAGGCGACAAAATTCTTGATAACAATACAATGACTTCGAAAAGCTAATGCATTTCATCGATCTTAGTAGACAAATTTTATTAAGCATATGGACCCATAAGATTCGAACCAGCCTCGCTTTGTTCGGCATCATGTGGGGAACGATGACAGTGACGTTGTTGCTGGCATTGGGGAATGGTTTTTATAAAAAAAGTATGGAAAATCTCGCTTTTTTAAATAATGGCACTATCTTTGCTTGGGCAGGTAGGACAAGTAAACCTTACGCTGGCATTCCGCAGGGTCAAAATATCCAACTAGGAATTAATGACTTTTTAGAAATCATGCAAAATATTCCAGGGATTCAATGGTATTCACCAGAATTTGCCAAAGAATCCTTATTTCAATATCAGAATAAAGAAACAAAAAGTTCATTAATGGGTGTAGGTCCTGGATATGAAACGACGATGCAATTTAAAATTCTTCCGGGAAAAAGTCGATTTTTTAACGAGTTGGATTTAACACAACAAAATCGTGTCGTTTATCTCGATGCAACTCTCACAAAAATTTTATTTGCAATGGAAGATCCAATTGGAAAAACTATTTATATTCAGCAAATTCCTTTTGTCGTGATTGGTGTTTCAGATCCAGATAAAAATACGGGTATTGTATTTTCAGGTAATAAAACGAGAGGGTATATTCCTTATACGACTTATCTTGCATTGCAAGGTCTTGAAGATATCAACACGATTTTTTTAACTCCTAAAAATATTGAAGACTCTGTCAGAATAAAAAATAATTTAAAAAACTTATTAGCAGCAAAATTACATTATGATCCCAGTGATGATGAAGCATTTCATATGCCGGATTTAGAAGATAAACAAGTTTTTATTAGCTGGTTCTTTTTTATTATTGAATTATTTCTGGGATTTTGTGGAGCCCTCACACTCTCCGTTGGTGGTTTAGGTGTTGCAAACATGATGTTTCTGATTGTAACAGAAAGAACACGGGAAATTGGTTTACGAAAAGCGCTAGGCGCCAGCGAAAAAAATATTTTGTTACAATTTTTATGTGAAACATTATTAATTGTGGGTTTAGGCGGCGCAATAGGAATAGGTATTTCGATCGCCTCTCTTTTTGTGCTTTCTCATTTACATTTGCCTGATTGGATGGGTAATCCTTATATTTCAGCGTTCTCAGCGGGTTTAACAATTTTTATTTTAATGACCGTTGGTCTTTTAGCAGGTTATTTCCCCGCAAAAAGAGCAGCCAATATGGAACCAGTGAAGGCACTACTATCATGATCTCACAAATTCTAAAAAATATGATGGTGCAAAAAACTCGCTTAATTTTAACTATTTTAGCGGTAGCATGGGGCACATTTACAATTGCTTTAATGCTTGCCGTCGGCGAAGGTTTGCGAGTGACCTTTGGAAACACCATCAAAGATTCAGGTACTGGTGCATTAATTATTTCAGGGGCTGTGAGCACCGAAAGCTTTCAAGGCCAAGGGAACGGTGTGAAAGTAAATTTTTCGGAAGATGATTTACATGCGTTAAAAAAAGAATTATCGGATAAAGCGGATGTTACGGGCGAAGCAGAATGGAATGTAAAATTAGTCAGTGCAAGCAAAAAAGCGACGCGACGTGGCAGACCTGTCATGGCTGTCAATGCAAACTATGCTGACATTCACGGAATTAAAGTAGATCCGCCGGGGCGATTTTTAAATGTATTAGATGATATCAATCGGCGACAAGTCATTGTTTTAGGGATTCGCACTGTCGAAAAATTATTTAAACCAAAAGAAAATCCTGTCGGACAATATATTTTTATTGAAGACACACCTTTTTTAGTGATCGGTGTACAAAGTAAAATTATTCAATTGATAGAAACCGGAAAAATGCCCGATGATTTTATGAATTGGATTCCTTATAGTACCTACCAAGCATTAACGGCAAACCGAAATTATACGAGTTTTATCATTGCGCCTTTCGAATTATCACAAATTCCTCGCATCGAAAAAGATGTGCGAAGATTGATTGCAAGAACCCGCGCACTGAATGCAGATGATCCAGGCATTTTGAATGTCATTAATTTACAGGAAGAAAAAGAAAAATTAATCCTTTTTCTGAAAGGAATGGAATGGATTTTGGGAATTATTGGCGGGTTAACATTGATTATCGCGGGTGTTGGTATTGCGAATGTCATGTTTATTTCAGTAAAACGTGCCACACGTGAAATTGGTATTCGTATGAGTTTGGGCGCGAGAACACATGAAATTTTATGGTATTACACTAGCGAGGCAATTCTCACCACGTTAATGGGAGGATTATTAGGATTTTTACTCGCATTTGCTCTCGTTTATTTTTTACAACATTTACCTGTGCATTCTGAAGTAATGGATCATCTCGGCAATCCGCGTCCTATTTTATCTTTCAATGTAATTTTTATTGTGATGATCGTCTTGGGAACGATTGGTTTATTAAGCGGTATTTTCCCCGCGCGAAAAGCATCACGAATTCATCCTGCAGAGGCATTACGTCATGAAAAATGAAAACTTAATTGAACTTAACAATATTCGAAAATCATATAAAATTGGAAAAGTAGAATTTGATGCTTTACAAATTGATGAATTAACTATTCGACGTGGAGAATATGCAGCGATTTTGGGGCCTTCCGGTTCTGGTAAATCGACGTTGATGAATATTTTAGGATGTTTAGATTCTCCGACTGCAGGGCAATATATTTTAAATGGCAAAAAAGTGAGTTCTCTCAAAAGAAATGAATTAGCGAATGTTCGTAATCGTGAAGTTGGATTTATTTTCCAAAGTTTTAATTTATTGGAATATGCAACCGCTGAAGAAAATGTCGCCTTACCATTAGTTTATGCAGGTTTATCATTAGAAAAACGTAAAGCGCGCGCACTGCAATTGTTAGAACGTGTGGGACTCGCCAACCGCTTACATCATCGCCCTTCTGAATTATCCGGCGGTCAATCACAGCGTGTCGCCATCGCTCGCGCACTCGTCAATCATCCCAATTTAATTTTAGCGGATGAACCCACAGGTAATTTGGACAGCCGCTCTGGCGAACAAGTCATTCAATTATTCGAAGAATGTGTAGATGAAGGAAAGACCATTATTATCGTGACTCACGATTTAAATTTAGCAAAACGTGCGAAACGTATTATCCGAATTTTAGATGGAAAAATGGTACACGAAAGCTAAAAAGAAACTTGTTGTCTTTTTTTATTTTTATTACATAATGACATCCGCAAAAGATTTAAAAATATAGGATAAAATTAAAAATAAGGAAAATTCTAATGATGTCATTTACCCTCTTTCAAAATCCTGAAACTGATCCATTCCTCGCTACATTTGAAGAAGACTTAAAAAAATATCGAACGGTACGCAGTCAATTATGTAAAAAATTATGTTTTTTAATAACGATTGGCGGGTTGTCAGCGGTCACCGCTTTACTCGCAAAAAAAAGTGTTGATATTAAAAATGGACCTTCTTATGAATCTCAAGGTTCTGATCTTATCATGGTATCTTTCTGCGCCTTATTATCTGCTGGAGTGACTATTTCAACATTATGTTGCTGTATTCGCCAATTTTTTCCGTCTGATAATTCAGATAATATTTTAATTCGTGATTTACCTTTACCTATGCAGAATAATGTTAGCCAGTTAATTTATCAAAATGGAATAGATCCAAGTCAAATTCTGACAGTTGGTGATGTACGTTTTTATTGTAAAGACAGTGGAACACGAGAGTTGAGAAATTTTGTGGCTTGATGTGTATGAAACGTCGTCCCGCGGCTTGTCCGCGGGATCCAGTGAGAGCGGATATGCCATTCTGGATCCCGCGGACAAGCCGCGGGACGACGAGGGGGCACGCATGACAAAAAATTTTATTCCTTCGTCTTCACATCACAAATAGTTTCAACCAAAATTGCAGCAACTTCATACGGATTTGCATTCGCGCCAGGTCTTCTGTCTTCTAAATATCCGCAACCTTTGTTTGCAACAGGTCTTGGAATGCGAACCGAAGCACCACGATTACCCACACCAGCTAAAAATTGTGAAATATGTGCGGTTTCATGTTTGCCGGTGAGACGTAATTCAAGATCATGACCATAGACCGCGATGTGATCCTTATGACGTGCTTCCAGTGCTTTAATTGCTTTGTGAATTGCATCCATGCCTGTTTTTGGGTCGCGCATTTCGCGAGTTGAAATATTGGTGTGTTTGCCTGCGCCATTCCAATCGCCTTTGACAGGTTTTGGATGAAGTTTTGCGGTAATATCAAATTCTTCGCCTAATCGATAAAGCAACCAGCGAGCAATCCATAAATGATCGCATACTGTCACTGGATCTGCGCTTTCACTATCAATACCACGATAACCAATTTGGAATTCCCACTGTCCTGGCATAACCTCAGCATTTGTGCCATAAAGCATAATACCCGCATCGATACAGGCTTGCGCATGGGTTTCGACTAAATGCCGGCCAAAAACCTCATCTGCGCCTACCCCGCAATAGAATGGCCCTTGGGGTGCTGGGTAGCCACGGTCTGGCCAACCGAGGGGCTGTTGGCCGCTAAAAAGGGTATATTCCTGTTCAAAACCTAACCAAGGGTCGTGTTTTTTACCCCCTTCATTCATGATTTGGGTCAATCTGGCGCGTTTATTGGTGGGATGGGGTGTGCCATCTGGATTAAGAACTTCGCATAATGCAAGAAAATTATTGGTGCCAGTCACAGGATCTTTGACAAGACAAACCGGTTGTAAAATCAAGTCAGAGTCATGTCCAGAAGCCTGATAAGTGGAAGATCCATCAAAACTCCACTGTGGCAAATCCTCTACTTTTAAAGGACTATTTTTATAAGGGACAATTTTCACTTTAGAGCGGAGCGTTTGAGTAGGGCTGCTGCCATCGATCCAAATATAAGTCACTTGCGAAATATTCATAAATTTCCTAAAGAAAGAAGGTTTTTATAGGAGCAATCAAACGAGCTAATATATACCAATTAACGTCGTTTTTATAGTGTCTGGCTTCATTTTTTCCAATACTTTTTAATAAAAAAATTACATCAATTTACAATTATTTTTTTCAGGTGTATGTCTGTATTCTTTATTTCGATTAGAATTTTTAAAAAGTCTCGGTTTGTGATGTGACGACATCGTTTCTTCCGAAAAAGAGCGTGTAATCGAAGCCTCTGGAGAGGTAGTTCTTTCAGTTGAATCATCAGGAGTAATAGCTCTTGTACTCATCAAAGGAGAATGAGAACCTTCCGGCGTTCTCGAGTCACTTGGAGAGGAGCCAGAGCTACTTGCAAAGGAAGTTGAAATGGAAGGTGAGAACGTTGAACCAAAACTGCTCGCAGAGGATGGAGAAATTGTCGGTGTTAAACTTCCGTGGCTTTCAAAAGAGTTCGTCGATAAACTTGTTTGACTTTGTGACCTTGTATCTTTGAATGAAGAAGAATACCGTAATTTTTCAATGGGTGAAAAAAGACGATTATCCATTTTTAATCTTGTTAATCCCTTCCCAATTTGAATAGCATTTTTTTCAGAATCGAAATGAACAATCCAGGTTGGTGCAGGGAAATCATGTAATTTTGAAATTCTTTCTTTGGATTTTGCAATGACATCTAAATACTGTTGTGAGGGAATTTCTCCATTAAAATTATTTTCTTCAATTAATTGGAAGGTTTGTAACATTCCTTTTTTAATAACAGAAAAAAGTTCTTCTTTAGAAATTCCAGATTGAAAAATACTAGAGGGTGGGAAATTATGTTGCATCAATAAAATATTAAGAAGAATGATAGAAGTTCGAGTATTTAAGTCTTGAAATCCATGTAACATTAATATTTCATAATGGCATTCAATGATAGCCTCTAATAATAAATTATCATCGTTTAATGATTTTGCTTTTTGGACTTTCAGCTGGTAGTTTTCAATTATTTTTGACATAACAGCATTACACTCAAGAACGGTGTGATCAATAGAATAAAAGAAAATGGGTGGTTTTTCTTTATAATGTTCAGGAAATTGGGAACGGGCGGAGCTATAAGCTACAATTAATTTTGTATGAAATAGTTTGAAGTTATTGATATCAGATAATAAGTTATCTTTAATTTTTTTATTAAAAATAATATCGCTTTCTATTTTGGCTTGAATCCCAAATGAAGCATATTTTTTTGCGAAAGCAATGGCATCTTTATAAGCCTTTACACTTAAGTTTGTGAAATGAAAACCAAAGGGTGCGCCAGCTTTTCTCGTATCGAAAAATTCTCCACCTTTAATTTCAGGATAATTATTTCCTTTGCACGTATTGTGAATTAGTTGTATAAAATCAACATCTAATTTCTGATCTTTGCATTCAAACGCTAAGCCAAGCGCATTTTTTCGATTTTCAATAGGTTCAGGATCATCCGGCTCTTCTACGCCAACCAGTTTATTTTGATATTTTTCTGGAACCAGACTTAACAATAAAAATCCGAGTTCAAAATCATCCTTAAGATTTTCAACCCATGGTTTTGCTTCTATGATGCTGTCTTCTAATAATTCTAGTTCGTTTATTTTTTTATTGAGATCAATTTTATTGTTTTGAAAATAAAGATCATGATCTTCTAATTCAGATTTTAATTCAGGCGTCATTTCTGAAATGGCTATCATTATTTCATCATAATAATCCATTAGCGTCCGGTCAGTATCTACGGTAATGACTTTATCTTTATTGTTTGATCGAAGGACAAAATGGATATTTGGCATCAATAAAACTCTTTTTCAAAGAAGTGAATAAAAATTATACTATAAATGGCATTATTTGTCCATCGGTTAACTTATTGAATAAAAAGGGTTATTTAAAAAATATTCGTAAAAGTTTAGTTTTTTATACCAATTCAGCAAAAATGTCTCTTTGGTTTTTTAAAATATTTTTTGAGATACGACGTGCATTATCTAATTCTTTTAATAATTCGCTTAAAGGTGGGATATTCAAATCTCGCTCAATCATCGTAGAAACGGCCCCAAATTGTTGTAACGATGCTTCATATAATTCCCATACTTCATGACTTATTATCGTCTCATGTGTATCGATGATAGGATCGCCTTGATAGGCAAGTCCTGCAAGTTGCATTTGATAAATTCTTTCACCTGGTACTCCATTTAAATAAGAGAGGGGTGAAAATTCATGGTTTATCGCATTGACATAAATGTTGTTAATATCCAATAAAAGAAAACAATCTGCACGAGTCACAATTTCGGATATAAACTCCCATTCTGTCATTTCAGAATGTTCGTAGGTGAGATAGCTAGATACATTTTCAATTAAAATTCTTCGTCCCAAAAATTCTTGAATTTTTTGAATTTGCATCACGACATGGTCAATGGCTTCTTTCGTAAAAGGTAACGGTAAAAGCTCATGCATTTTATATTGATTAATTCCAGTCCAGGCTATTTGGCCAGAAATCCAAAGCGGTTCAATTCTTTCACTTAAGTTTTTAACGTTAGCAAGGTGATGATAGTCTAAAGGATCGGTGCTACCCAGCGAAAGGGAAGCGCCATGCATCATAATAGGATAATCGACGCGAATTTTATCGAGATAATAAAGCGGTTTACCGCCTTCTACGAGATAATTTTCTGTAATGATTTCGAACCAATCGACTTTCGGTTTGGTTAATAGAATATCTTTATAATGTTCGGGTCTTAATCCGAGTCCAAATCCAAGAAAAGGTCTCGTGTGATTCATGACAAGAATGACACCAAAATTTGAGAAGCCATGGAACTCCTTTTCTGCTTTCCGAATGTTGGCTGTAAGGTAATGTGAATTGTTAACTAGTATAGAAAAAAATGAATGACAACGTCAAGTTATCGGACAAAACTCGACGTCTTTAACCAACTTTTATCAGGGTAGTAAGCCACAACCAATGTATTGTTTTTGATGAGATCGATAAGGGGTTTAATGACATCACGACTGAGTGCAAAGCAACCCTAGCTACGACCTAATTTTCCATCTTTAGCTCTACCTGGGCTCACATAATTGGCGCCATGAAACACAATATTTCGATCATACGCATTACTATTAAAATTCGGCTCAAGTCCTTTTACTCGCAAAGAATAACCATTATTACCGATATAAGTTTCATCAGTAACAAAAACGCCTAAGCTGGATTTTAAACTTTTTGGCGTATTAGAAAATGAAGTTGAGGTTGCATCGCCGCTGTGTTTTCCGTGCGAAACCCAAGTGTTATATAATACTTTCAGATTTTTTAAATCAATAACCCATAAACGACGTTCAGCGGAAGGTTTGGAATAATCCACTAACGTTAATAATTGTTTACTATCCATACCGAGTTTTCGTGCTTTTAAATAAGCGTTTAATCCGACTTTTAAAACTTCTGGATCTAAATTATTGGCTTGTGCGAGTATGGTTTGAATAGTTTTATCGACCCAATATTTAGAGCCAATGATTAAATCAAATTTATTGTGAGTTAATTGATTCGCAGATTGGAAAAAATAGGAAAAAGGCCCCATACCAACCATAATAAATAATGAAAATGATAATAATGCAATTTTTAATTTCATATGTACCACTACTCGTTAATTAGTTAATTTTAAAAGTTGTAAAATGAATGTAAATATTGAATTAAACTTGTAACTTAATTCTGAATACTGCAAGAGAGGGGAACATTATGGCTGATGAGTGATCATTAGTCAATGAAATATTCCTAATTTGATCAACCTGGAAAGGTAACTGAATGTAAAATAGAATATTTTTTGATGTAAAAAAAACCCGGAAATTAGGCTAAATTTCCGGGTTTTTTAAATGAGTTAATTAATATTAATGTCTACCATGAAAACTACCGCCACTATGAAAACTGCCACCAAATCCATGTCCTTGGAATCTTCCTCCATTAAAATGAAAGTTTTGGTGACGATTAACATTGAAATGCTCTGAAGGCATTCTATTAAAGTTTTGATTTTCTTTGAAATGTTGTTGATTAGAGAAGTGATGCGTAGGGCTCGTCGTTTTATACAAATTGTTATTGTTTTTATTAAAATTGTTTTTGTTAAAGTTATTATTATTTGCTTTATACATGTTGTTATTATTTTTTAACAAATTGTTATTGTTTTTATTAAAGTTATTATTATTCGCTTTATACATGTTGTTATTATGATGACAGTTTCCTTGATAGCAATAACCGCCGCCGTGATATCCATTAGCAGACCAATAATATGCACCACCTCTTGGTCCATGATAATAACCCGCACTACCATTCGCTCCATGCCATGAATTCCAATATCCGTTATTGTGATAATAATAATTGTTAAAATAATTATTATAATAATGGTTATAATAGTCATCGTTATCGTGATTTATTGCATAAAACAGCCCGCCAATGGCAAGACCCGTTGCTAATCCTAAAAATATTCCTGATGCCGAATTGTCATAATAGCCAGGATAATAATAGGGGTTGTAATAAGGATAAGGATATGAATAAGCAGGATAGTAAGTTGTCGTGCTTGAATAATAATGTGTGACGGTGGGATTGTTGTTTGTATTGCTTTGTTGTGTTGTTGTGTTTTGTTGTTCCGACATGGACTCATCGTTAACCGTATTGGCTTCCTCGTTATCTGTACTTACTATCGTATCTTCTTCGGGAGTAATATAAGCAGCACACGTATCTGCTTCAGGATAAACAGGTAAAGCGATAGTCGGGATACATTGAATATTGCTCGGCGGAGGCATTGGCAATTCATCTGCGCTATTCTCATCTGCAAATGCAATTCCAGTGGTTAAAAATAAGAAAAGACAAGAATAGAGGGAAAAATTATTGCGTTTCATATAGACCTCCGTCTAGCGATCATCTATATTCTTATATTACTTCCATTATAACACTTTTTGAACATGTTATAATTTACGGCTAAATAATTGATGAGATTAGAATAATGTATAAAAAAATCATTGGATCTATTTTAATGTTATTAGGCACATCAGTTGGGGCTGCGATGCTGGCCTTACCCATTGTGACTGCACATGAAAGCGTCGCGATGAGCTTTTTCCTATTATTTTTTAGTTGGCTCATGATGACCGTCGGCGCTTATAGTTTGCTTGAAGTGAATTTGTGGCTGAAATCCGATACGAATATGGTGAGTATGGCATCCCATACGATTGGGCGTTTCGGAAAAGTTCTCACTTGGGTAATTTATCTATTATTGCTTTATAGTTTAATTTGCGCCTATTTATCTGGGTTAAGTGATATTTTACAAAATTTGTTACTTAATTTTCATATTGCAATTCCGATCTGGTTTTCTATTTTTTTAGTATTAGGAATTTTTGGTACGATTGTCTATCGTGGTATACATTCTGTCGATATTCTTAATCGTGGTTTAATGTTTCTTAAATTAGTCGCTTTTTTTATTTTGGTTGTTGCAATGAGTCAACATGTTAATTTTACTCTTCCCTTCGAAGGAGATTATGAATGGCATAATAGCGTGCTAATGGTAATGTTAACTTCATTTGGTTATGCCATTATTATTCCTTCTTTAAGAAATTATTTGAATAATGACAAAGTATTAAAAAAAGTCGTACTTATTGGCAGTCTCATCCCTCTTTTGTTATATGCCATTTGGATTTTCTTCATTCAAGGTATTATAAGCAGAACGGGAGAACATGGTTTAATTAATATATTGAATTCAGAAAATACGAATTCTATGTTAATGAATGCCATGACTTTAAAAATGAATACCGCTTTAGTGGCGGAAATGGTGAAATTATTTATTTCCATTTGTGCAGCGACTTCCTTTCTCGGTGTTTCGGTTTGTTTAACCGATTTTATTGCAGATGGTTTATCCATTCAAAAAAAATCGAAATCAGGAATTATTGTTTATCTATTGGCATTTTTGCCGCCGTTATTCATCGTATTAATTTCACCAGGCATTTTTGTGACGGCATTACATTATGCAGGAATTTGGTGTCTACTTTTATTAATTATTATTCCTTTAATGATGTTGTATTGGGGAAGATATAAAAAAGGTTTTATGCAAAATAAATTATTACCCGGAAAAATATTTTTGCTAGGTTCCTTTTTTGTAAGCATTTATTTATTGGTAGTGAATATTTTGCAAGTTTAAAAAAGTATCCACGCCTTTTTAAAAATATCGAATTTTTAAAAAGGCGTCGCAACTAATCTAAGTGCCAAAAAACCTATCCCCAAAATCTCCTATGCCCGGTAGCATAAAACATTGTTCATTTAAATCTTCCTCAAGCGAAGATGTCACGATTTTGACTTTGGGGTATTTTGTTAAAACCGCATCTATACCTTGGCGAACCGCGAGTAAAGTGCCTAATACAATGTTATCTTCAGACACACCTTTCTCAATCAATAAATGTATTGCTGACAAGGCACTTCCTCCGGTTGCTAACATTGGTTCCATCAGAATGACATGTCTTTTACTAATATCTTCAGGAAAAATAGAATAATATAAACGAGGTAATTTAGTTATTTTATCTCTTTGAATGAGAATTTTTCCTATGCGAATGGCAGGAATCATTAATCGCAATTCTGTTTCCATGCTTTCTCCCGCCCGAAGAATCGATACGCCACAAATATCAGATGCAAATCGGAGGCCTTTATAAATGTGACCCACAGGAGTTTGTACCATTTCTTCTTGAAATGGTAAAAGATTCAGTGCTTCTTCAAGTACTAAACGATTAATGCGAGTGGAATAATGAATAAAATCCTGACGACTCGCATTTTTATGACGAATAATCGTATGCATAGCGCGCAATTGATTGGTTTGACGAATTAAATAAAAATGGGTTTTAGATTGTTGTTCTATATTTTTAAGCATTGGTTATCTCTTTATTCAGGTTTATTTTCAAATGATGGAGGTAATATTGGAGTTGTAGTAAATTGAGCAGCAGCTGCACGATAGATAGATTTTTTATTAGTCCTTTGCCACAGCAATCGTAACACATAAACTAGTTTTGGATTGTGTTCTTCATCTTCTAGAAAAGCGCGTTCCATAATTTCATGCCAGTTCTCTTCCCATAATCGGGTTGATTCTTCGGAATCTATTTTGCTATTAAATATATTATTTAATGCGATTAATTTGGATTTATTTGGAAAATATCTTTCAGAAAACAGAATACATAGCATACCTATCCAAAAACATTTTAAGATTTTATTCTGTAATTCATGAGATACATGACGAGATATTTGTCCCATAGCATGTAATGAGGTAATTAAATGAAGTATTACAAAATTACCTGGTTTTTCTAAATATAAAAGTGTTACCACATAAAACAATTGTTCCCAAATTTCTGGTGTCGGTTGATGGTTAAGTGAGCCTGCGGTTTTATAAATCTCTGGATGACCTTGTTCTAACAAACACGCAATTCTGAATTGAAGACCAGATCGTAATAATTCTGGATGAATGTCATCAAAGGTATGGTGTGGATCGTTAAATAAATTTTCTATCTCGTTAGTTAATTCAATCTTATTATCTTCACAAAATTCTGTAATTTTCAAAAAGGAATCAATGATAGAATGCTCTGATATCTTTTCATGCTCATCCATCAACGGTACCCTATCAGGATGACATGATACATAGGTATAGGCCATATAGCTTAAGCCTTCTATGATCATCCATCGATGATTAATGTCTAATGCCCAACCTAAATGAATTGTTGCATGCGTGAACGCGCCTGCCCAACCTTCTAAAAGAATAGGAAGGTAGGCGTTTAGTACCCTATTTAATCCAAGCTTTTTTTCCTGTCGATCGAAGAAATTGCAAAAAGCGGTATATCCAACACGTTTTCCTAGAAAATTTTTCCAATTTTGTTCAGTAATAAGTAATTTATCGGGTCGAGCAGGTTCGAGACCAAATCCATACGGTGTTTCTTTAGCGTAATTTTTATAGTAAGCAAGCACCTTTTCATCATGCATACCAAGTTTAGTCAATGCAATGACAGCATGTTTGACGTGATTAGTCAGATGCCCGTTAAACTCAATATGGTAAGTTTGATCGGATAGTAATTTGTCGATTATTGGTGATGATATCATTTTATTTATCTCTTATTATTATGATGCGAACTTGATTTTTTTGATAAAAAAACCCCAATCAATATTACAACCACGCCTAGATATTGTAATAAACTTGGAGTGATGTAATGTATTAACCAATCAAGAATAAGCGCAGAAATCAACTGACCTGCAATAATTAATATTGCAGTTTTTAATGCGCCTAACCGAGGAAATACATAACTACTTATTGAAACAAATAATGCGCCAAAAAATCCACCGGCTAATGATGAAAATGAAACGGGAAATGCATGAAGATTTGACCATTGTCCGAAGAGAGTGATAATGATGGATAAAATCAAAAATCCTATCACATGGTTAAAGAATGAAGCTTTCAGCGGATTAATTTTTGTAGCGAGCTGTCCGTTGATAACGCGACTGGTTGATATTAGCAATCCATTAAGCAAAGCGATGGCAATATAAAGTGAAGTCATTATTGTCCTCTTCCATAAATAATCATGGCACTACCTATTATCAAAAGAATGACAGAATAGAAATCCTTGCGAGTTATTTTTTTTTGGTGCACCATCAATAATCCATAATGATCTAATGCAATACCAAATAAAATTTGCCCCAACAACATAAGAGAAATTGTCCCTGCCAAAGATAATGAGCCACTCAACGCAATGGAGGCCAATACAACAGTAAACGCGCCAGGAATACCACCGAGATAAATCCATAATGGCGTTTTGGTAGGATGTGAATGATTTTGCGAATGAATGTTAAAAATACGAGATAATAGCAAAACCAATATGAGTGATACGATCGTGCCTACGCCATGCGCGATCCATGCTGAAATGATTGAACCCAAGCGTACTGCCAATTGACTATTATATTCAATCATTAATGCAAGAAGTGTCCCAGCAAAAATTGCAAAACATCCGTATTTTAATTGGTGCATCATGCATTATGCTCCACAATAATTTTTAGTACTTCAGAAAAATTATCGACTATCCATGTTGGATGAGACAAAGCCAAATCCTTTTTAGCATCAATGCCATATGTCACTGCAATTGATTGAATACCTGCATTCTTAGCCATTAAAATGTCATGATGGGTATCACCAACCATCACGGTATTCTCTGATAAGACTCCTAATTTATTGAGAACCCTATTTGCAGCTTCTGGATGAGGTTTGCGATGCGCTACGAGATCTGCTCCTACCACTACATCAAAGTAATGCAATATTTCAGATGAAGAAAGTATAGAAACCGCGCTTTGATAAATTTTATTGGTAATGATTGCTAATTTATAATTATTATCTCGTAAATATCGTAACGATGATTCTACATTCGGAAAAAGTAATTCTTTTGCTTTAGGCAGGATCATTTCTTTGTATAACGTTTGATATTTTTTGACGGCAGATGTTATTAAATCATGATTGCTTCTTAAATTGGTAAGTGTAGAAAAAGCAATTTCAAGCGGTAAACCAATAGTTGCTCTCATTTCATCGAAACTACATTTTTCAAATTGCATTGCTGCAAAAGTTGCCGTAATTGTTTCAACAATAGAGCGAGGTGTATCTAATAACGTACCATCTAAATCGAAGATAACCAGCTTGTTCATTTTATTTAAACCCTATTTTTATTCATGAGAATGACAATAATAGGCATGCGCAACGGCAAGTTTCGCTGCAGCCTCTGCAGTATTGACGAGTACGGCCATATTTGCTTTTGCTGATCGACCAAGCGTTGCACTGTCGACTGCTCGCATGAGATATTTTGTTAAAGTATTTCCAGAAATATTTTCTTTTTTTGCATTGAAAACCGCAGTTGCAATAACAGATTCGATTTCATCACTGTCGATCGCATCTTCGATTTTGGTAGGATTGGTGATTAATATAGCGTTATTATTCTGAAGCCCCCAATGTATTTCAATTGCTTTAGCTATTTCAAATTCATCATCAATACGGTAGGAATTTTTTATTCCGCTCGAACGACAATAAAACGCTGGAAAATCATCAGATTTATAAGAAATAATAGGTACGCTATGTGTTTCTAAAAACTCCATCGTTAGATTCAAATCCAATATTTTTTTGGCACCGGCGCAAACGACTGCGACTTTGGTACGCGTGAATTGAATTAAATCCGGTGAAATATCCATCGTGTTTTCAGCACCACGATGCACACCACCAATACCAGAAGAGCAAAAAAATGGAATGCCCGCTAATTCAGCTGCAACCATTGATGATGCTACAGTAGTCGCCCCCATTTTTTTCTGCGCGAGAATGATAGGAAGATCGCGACTACTGACTTTAGGAATATGAGAGGTAGTGGCGAATTTTTCAATGGTTTCAGTATTCATTCCAATGAGAATTTTTCCATTATCAATACCTATGGTTGCAGGCACTGCTCCTATTTTTCTTATCATCGCTTCAACCTGCAATGCAGTATGAAGATTGTCAGGATAATCTAATCCATGCGTAATGACATTGGATTCAAGCGCAACTACTGGCTTTTTATTATGAAGTGCAGTTTGAATTTCTTCTGTCACTAAAATGGGTATTTTTGACGATGCTATTTTCATGTATCATTCCACCTTAATAATTTGGGATTTTACAAAGAAGATCCCATTTTTTTTGTATTTCAGGTATATATACTTGTTCTTGCCATAATTCTTTATTAATAGGTTCAAGTGCAATTGATATTACGTTTTCCTGACAACCAAAAACATTTTGAATGGATTCAGTCAAACGACGTATAAGTTCATTTTTCTGTTCTAAGCTCAAATTGATAGGGAAATGTTTGATATTGATATGAGGCATGTTATTTTCTCCATTGATTTTTTTTGTAGTTGATATATCGGTTAATTGTTGATGAATAGTTTCTGCGAGAATTTCAACACCTGATTTTTTTAAAATATCATAGTGATTGACTGGTAATTCAATAGTGGTCGGGGGATTTATAGAATCGATAAAATGAGATTCAAAAAACGAAGTCTCGTCACCTTTAGCCTTGATGATGGTGATGGGTGTTCTTACATTTCTTTTAAATAGTTCTTTGTCAGTGTATTGAAAATTATAATTTTTACATACCACATTCACAATTCTTTTGACGATTGTGCGATCAAGATTTTTAAATGTAACGCAAATAAAATCGATAAATCCTTTTTCATCTTTTACCACATTTAAGCATTCATCAAGTGATTTTGATTTAATTTTTTTTGCAAAAACAGAATATAAAATTGAGATAAAATTTTTATTTGTGAAATCAATTTTATTTAAATGTTGGGTATTTTCATAAAAATCTACGCGAGGTGATCCCGGTGCGATTAAAAATAAATTTTCTACGATTTCACCTGCTTCCTCTAATTGATATGCTGCTTCAAAAGCAATTTTAGCACCAAATGAATATCCCCATAATGTATAAGGTCCATTTGCCTGAATTTTTTTAATTGCTTTAATATCTTCAACTGCAATGGTGATGATGGAAGAGCCTGGGATTTCGCAATTATTCAGACCACTGGCTTGTATTCCATAAAACGGACGATTGAGACGAACATGATTTGCGAGCAATCTTAAATTCATTGGATAGCCGCCAAGTCCGGGCCAGCAAAAAATCGGAGCATTTGTTCCAGACAAGGATAAGGGTATTATTCTAGATATTTTTTTGTCGCACTGATTATTAATGGTTAAAGCTAATTTTTCGATCGTTGGTGTTTCAAACAAAATTTGCGCGGGAATTTCGCACCCTAATTTTTTACTTATTTCATTAATTAAAATCATTGCAAGCAATGAATTGCCACCGGCATCGAAAAAATTGTCGGTGACGGAAGCTTCCTCAATTTTCATTATTTTCTTCCAAATATCTAATATGATGGCTTCTTCTCGATTTCTTGGTGCAATCAAATTAGCATTAGATTTTGTAAAGTGCTCTTCTCTCGCCAGCAATTTTTCCAATGTTTTATAATCAATTTTACCATTCACGGTTTGCGGTAAATGATCTAGTATCATAATTTTATTAGGTATCATAAAATCTGGTAACAAATGAGATAAATCATCTTTGAGTAGTTCTGAAGGGCCTTTTGCATGTACGATATCTTCATTCATCCCATCACTTGTTATTTGCGCATCACTCACGAGACCACCAATACAAAAATAAAAAGGTCCAGAATCTCGTCCTATATTTTTTAATATCGTTTGGAGCGGTTTTGCGGAAGGTAAATCATCGCCACTTTTAGAGCTATAACCGGAAGACATCAACCCTAGTTTTAATTGGTTCATTTGCAAATGTTGAAGTTTTCTTCCCAATTCAATATATTGCAGCCACTCATTAGAATTTCTGCTTATTAAAATAATGCCGAATGAAGCTTTTTCATAAACACTTTGATTAATGGCAATGACATGTTTTTTTTGAATAACGTCATTAGAAACTTTATCTAAATTTCCATTTGTGTATTGATATAATCCGGCAGGCAAATGATTTACTTTAGATTCATGAGATTGAATATAGATATCCAAATATTCATCATTCATAACGAAATCATTTGTAATAATTGGGAAAGTACCCAAGTAATAATCCTCATCTGCGCAATACAGTTTGTTTTTTATTTCTGGACAATATTCGCCTTTGCCAATTTTTAATGAATGCTTAGGAAGAACTAAATCGAATAGCCCAAGCATGTGTCCTGCTTCAATTTCCAAAACTTCTAAAATATTATTTTTATAAATAGATTCAATAGCACTTTTTTTTCCGATAAAAGTCACTGTTATTTGAGTGTTTTTAATTGTTTTATTTGTATTAATCAAGTAAAGCTGATGATAGATAGGATGATAGTAATAATATCCATCGGGAATGCCAGCGACATTATTAATTGCTAAATATAACTGGGTAGCATAGAGAGCACCAGGTGATGCATAAGCATATTTAGGCAATAATCTTTGTTTACTTATGAATTGCCCAAAATTTCTTAAAATATGCCCCAATTCAATTAAGTTGAACGAGGCAATATTGTTTTTTGCTGATTTTATTTCACGATTTTTTAATAATTGAAGAATAACATTTATATCTAATAACCCTCCTTCATAGAACCGATAAGTTTTTCTCGCAAAAGCGAGAGCGCGTTGTTTCTTTGTAGGATTTTTAAATGGTAGTTTTATAGTGAATTTATCTCTGATTTCTTTATCTGACCGACAGCCTGAATGAGAGAGCTGCATTTTAACTTGTAATTTGTTTTCTTTCGATTGATGATGTTGATCGTGATTACCTTGATCCATCAGAGCGGCTTCTTTAGTATTTAGCTCTACACAGGCAATTAATTTTTGAAATCCCGTGTTTGAATCCGTTTTTACGACAATACCAGCATATTTTACCCATTCATGTTTTTCGATAGCTAATTTTATTTCATCAAGCTCAATTCGAAACCCACGCAATTTTATTTGATTATCTATTCTGCCAAAGAATTGAAATGTTCCATCTGTCATTTGACATACCAAATCTCCGGTTCGATATAAGCGTTCCACCCTAGTATTATTATTAAAACGATAGGAAATAAACTTTTCAAGTGTCAGATCTATCCGATTGAAATATCCTCGTGCTAATTGATCTCCGCCTATGTACAGTTCGCCAATTTGGTTATCATCCACTATATTTTTATTATTATCCAAAACATAAAAATGCGTATTTAGCACCGGTTTTCCAATGGATAATGCATTCGACATATTATGCAAATTATTTTTATCAACTTGATAGGCAGAAGCATTGATCGTGCATTCTGTTGGCCCATATAAATTAATTAAATCAACTTCAGGCATTACATTGAAAAGATCAATAGCTAATTTTTTTGAAAGTACTTCTCCACCGCAAAAAATTTGTTTCAATGATTTGCATTCTATAAATTTATCATTATCAACCAGCGCTTGCAGTAAAGTGGGAACACATTGTAAAACATGAATATTTTTATTTATTATCGAGTGAATTAACCTGTCAGGATCACGATAAATTCCCGGTGCACCGATAACAACATGAGATCCACAGCAAACAGCAAGAATTTCCCATTGCGCAGCATCAAAACTGATAGGGGTTTTTTGCAATACCGTACTAAATTCATTTAAATTAAACTCTGAAGACATCCACCGCAATTGGTTTGTAATACTATAATGTTCGATCATTACACCTTTGGGTTGTCCAGTGCTTCCTGAAGTATAGATAACATAAGCTAAATGATTTGATAGATTTTCGTTAGGATGTGGATAGGAAAGAAAATCATTATTGATGGTGGCAAATTTTTTTAAATCCACTTCAGTAATAATTTCTATATCATTTGGTAGTAGTTCTTTTAATTGTTCTCTTAATTTTTCCTGGCTAAAGATAATTTTGACTTTAGTATTTAACACCATAAATCGGATACGTTCGGCTGGATATTCGGGAGCTAATGGTAAATAAGCTGCGCCTGAAAAAAGAATCCCCCAAATGCCTATCATTAAATCTAATGATGGTTCGACATAGATACCAACACATTCATCTTTGCGTATCCCTTTATGTTGCAGGTATGCGGCAAGAGGTAATAATCTATCTGTCAATTCCATATAGGTTAAAGAATTACCCATACAGGAAACTGCAGTTCGATTGGGAAAAGAGGTTAATTTTTCTAAAAACAAATTTATTAATGTATTTTCAGATATTTTATTATTTATTTTTCTTATTATCATGTCTAATATCCCTGACATTTATTTTATTATTATTTTTATTTAATAACCCGACATATTAATCGAATTTCTATTTATGTCAATATGGATCAAACTATCTTTAAGTAATAGGATGTGTTTTAATAACTAACCCCAAGTGTTTGAGTGACCAGTATAGCTATGTCAAGTATTCGTGATATTTATCAACTTATTTTAGAAATTAATAAACTCAAATTCGTATTTAGAAATACGACAACTGAGCAAGATAGAAAAGAAAGTACAGCAGAACATTCATGGTCGGCAAGCATGATTGTCATGATTCTTATGAAAGAACTAAAAAATGAGTTTGTTCAAATAGATGAATTAAAGACAATTAAGCTGTCCCTGATTCACGATATTGTTGAAATATACGCGGGTGATGTATTCGCTTTTGATATAGAAGGTCGAAAAAATAAAGAAAAAATTGAAGCTGAAGCAATGGATAAACTTATGAATATTTATCCTGAGCTAGGAAAAGAGCTTCATGATTTATGGCACGAATTTGAAGATAAAAATACATTGGAAGCAAAAATTGCTAAAGCTGCAGATGCTATCTGCCCCATTTTTTTACGTGTTGAATCTAAGCAATCCTATATTCCCTTCGGCATTACATTAGATCATTTAGAAAAAATCAAATTTCCATATTTTGTCTTTAGTAAAACTTTTGTTGCGCTATACCAGCAGTTAACATTGGATCTACAAAAAAATAAGCTCATTTGATCAAAAATTTTTTGAATTAAAAGGTACATATTTTTCAATTTTCTCATGATGGTGTGATTGTTGATCATGCATTAAGTTATTATAAAAAATATTTTTATAATACATTCAAACAATTAAAAAATATTGGCACTTCTCTCTTTTTTCTAATGATAAAATAAAGTCTATGGATAAATAAAAAAGGGAGTATTAGAATGATAAAGTCCCTCTCAACCATATCAAAAATCACCGTTTTTTTAGTCGTTTTTCTTTTTACCACAGGCGTTTTTGCTGAATATTATATTGTGTATCCTGGAAGTTATGCTTCTCCTTGTTATGCATCTTCGCCTTGTAAAATTTATAAGAAAAAATATAGGAAATATAAACGACACTATAAATCGCATTGCGGTTATAAAAGACGATACGGCGGTAGTATTGTAAAATATCGTGTATATCCAACTTGTGGTGGCGCGTATTATGTTCCCAGTTGCCGTTATGAATGGGGTGCACCACAACCAAGTCCTTGTCATTCCGGATGTGGCGATTTTTATGTTCCACCTGAATATTTCTATCGTAGTTCTTATTATGATTCTTATTACTATGATCCTGCGATGGATTGGGATACACGAACGAGTGATGATTATTAAGCTAAGAGATCATCATTTGCATAACGTGGATAATATTTTTTTTGATAAAGATGAAAGACGTGCTGCATCAAAATAAATATTCATAAATTGACGGACGCCATATTTTTTCCAAAATTCTCGATCATCATGAATACCAAACATATGTTTTAAATTACGATACCGTAAAAAAATAGGAAGCGGATGTCGTGTAAATTTTACATCCACGATATCTAATAAAGCAAAACCCTGATTATCATCATACAGTAAATTTTCTAAATGCAGAGAACGGAAGAAAATACCTTTCTGATGGATCAATGCAATAAATTCAGCAATTCTTGGGATAATGAAATGAGAATCTTTGTTAGCTAAAATTCGAGTGTTTTCGCCAGGAATTTTTGAGTATGAAAGAATATAAGCATCATAATCTTTGCAATATTGTAAAACATCAACCGTAGGAGTGCGAATCCCTTTTTTTTGTAAATGGATGGAATTTTCAGAAAAACGTAAAGCATAAGGTCTGCGATGATTTGATGAAAATTTTTTATGTTTAGCATAAAAAACTTTTACCATTTTACCTTCGGAATTTTCTAATAATTTGGGACGATGATAAGTCGTCTTAATCAGCGTTACATCCGCTGCATGTATGATGGTATTGAAAGTATTAATTGAAATAACGTGCATAAAATTTAAAGGTTTTTATGTAAAAACAGCACTATATCATATTTATTGAGGAAATACCTATTTCTCAGTTCTAAGGACTGTCCCATAAAACTCAACCGTCATCAACTATGTCATGCCAGCATGCTTTAATGCCACCTTTAAGCATGCTGGCAGGCATCCATAGAGGCTTCGCTACGTGCCCACTGGATGCCAGCTTAAAGCATGCTGGCATGACATAGTTGATGACGACAGCCTGCCCTATTCCCAATGATACATGAGAACAGGTATAGTTTTCACAACCATTTACTATAACCCAAATTATGTATGTCTTTCGATTCTGGTTCTTTATATTTTTGGCGTGGTTCGAAAAGAAAAATTTTATTAATCGCCTGTTTAGCGTTGGTGGGAAATTTATGATAAGCCTCCAATAATTGATGATTCGCTTTTTTCATCTCCTCCGCATCTTTATTAAAATTTGCTACTTTTTCATCAAGATAGCCGTAGCGGATTCCAAAAAATTGGCTTCCTTTGGGCTTAATCGTGGATTCAATTGCTTTTAGATGTTTTAATTTGTCATCAATCATCACTACATTTGCAGGTTGCCAATCGATTGCTTCAAAAAATGCTTGTAAACAATCGCCTTTACTAGACCCTCCGCAAAAAATGATACCGTGATGATAAAGCGCAGCATTTTCTACGCCCTTGACAGTCAATCCGAAAGAGCTTTTAGGGGTTTTATTCAATTTAAATTCGATATCCACACTTTTTAATTGGTTAACAGTGGTATCGCTTAGTTCTCTTCCACGAGCAGTTAAGCCAATCAATGGAGTATTTTTAGCTTGAAGCTTTTTAATCATCGGTGCAGTGACAGTTTCTACCAATTCTACTGTTGTATGATATTGATGTAGCGCATGATAAATCGCAATAACTAATGCTTCAGTTTCTTTGGAAGGAGAGTTATCATAGGCAAATTCCAATAATTTCATAAACCATTGGTCACTCCCTAAAGCTTCTGCCGATTGAATTAAGGTATTATCGATATCAAAACCACCTAAGAAATCAGGTGCATCAGTAAATGGTAAGACATCTTCTATGTGCGAACTTTCTTGAATAGATGGAGTTGGATTGATAGATAACGTATCTCTATTTAACATGTATATTCCTTTATGACAGTGACGAAGTGCAATAGAAATTTTTTTGACAGGCTAGCACGCAAAGCTTAAGGCAACCTTAAGAATTAAAAGTGGTTGTTCTTTGATTTTTTTCTTGCAGAATAAATTAAATTGTTATTTCATATGACATACATTTTGCAAGGAGAGCATATGTCAATACTTATGATTGATTATACCGCGAGCGACGCAGATTATTATTTTACGCAATCTCTCGCTAATACGGGTTTTGCAGTTTTAAAAAATCATCCTATTGAATCCGCAATCATTTATGATGCGTATCGACAGTGGGAACAATTTTTTTCACAAAGTATTGATGAAAAGCAAAATTTTTTATATGAAAAATCGACACAAGATGGATATTTTCCTTTTCAATCTGAAAATGCGAAAAATTACTCTATCGGAGACTTAAAAGAATTTTATCATATATATCCTTGGGGACGTATTCCAAATGATTTAAAAGATATTTCATTGCATCTCTATCAATTACTGGAAAAATTAGCTGCGGAATTATTAGTGTGGATTGAAAAATTTTTACCTTTATCAGTTTCCCAAAAATTATCGATGCCGCTAAAAGAGATGATAACAAATAGTCCAAATACTTTATTTCGAGTAATACATTATCCACCTATTGGTAAAATTGAAAGCGGTGCGGTGCGTGCTGCGGCGCATGAAGATATTAATCTCCTTACGTTATTACCTGCAGCGACCGCGCCAGGATTAGAAGTGCTTGATGCAAATAATCAATGGCACGTTGTCAATTGTGATGCTGGAAATATTGTTGTAAACGTCGGCGATATGTTACAAATGTGCACAGAAAATTTTTATAAATCAACGACGCATCGTGTGGTAAATCCAACAAACAATAATGAAAATTGTTCCCGATATTCCATGCCTTTATTTTTACATCCTAATAAACATGTGCGACTTAGTGAAAAATTTACTTCTACGGAATATTTAATACAAAGATTAAGAGAAATTGGAATATATTAATTAAGGATAGAATAATGGATGCTCGCCATGAAGAAGAATTTTATAATCCACGAAAAGAATTTAAATTAACGAAAGAAGAACAAAAAACAAAATTATATTTCAAAAAAATTAAACCGACAACGCAACATTTTTATTCATCATCGCAGAAAAATAATGATGAAAAATTGGATGCAATTCCTGAGCATACGCGTCCGGTTTCTTTCATTTCTCTGCCTGGAAAAATTCCAGATCGATGGATATACATAGAAAATTTTTTTCTGCACGTATTGAAGGAAATTTACGAGACATTATGGATAACATTTTCATTTGATAAAATTGATTTTGTTAAATTGAAGAATTTTATCTTGCCTTTCGCACTGGCGGGAACCGCTTATGGATTAGAAGCATTTTTATCAAAACAAATAGGAAATTTAATTACCGGCTCTGATGATTTCGATTTTATTCCAAAGTTAGTGGCCAGTATCTATATATTGCAAAATTCCGCAAAATCACGACTGACAGATAATAAAGTTGACTCCCATAAAGATTTTTATATTGCAACCAGTTTAGAATTATTCGCGATTTTTAATTTATATGTCGGAACATTAAATGGTACACAAAAAATATTAGAAAGTTTTCTAGACGAATCCTATGTTTTATTAATTAGTTTAATGTTAAGTGGGCTTTTTATTCCTTCGTTCCTCGCAGAGATTGTACAAAAAAAAGAGAAATTATTTTTTCAAAAAGATTATCAGAACGGCGGTCAGCGAGCGACGAGTACGCTAATTTCAAGTGGCGAAACACCAGTTACCAATACTTTTTTTCAGTTTTATGCGTTACTGCGAAACGAATTATCAATTTCACGTGGTTTTCAATTAGGGCTAATTGCTAATAATATTCTTAGTGATAAAGGGATATCGCGACAATTAAGAAATTTCCCATCATTACTTATCGATCTTATTCCGCAAGTTTTACGAAAGTTATTCATACAATTAAATAAAGTAGAAGAAGATTTTAAAAAAAATACCGCAAAAGTATTTGTATTGCAATTGGGATATATACCCCCTCGATTCGAAGAAAAGAAAATATATGAGTTGAAAAGTGGTGATTTAGTCTGGTGCGGGAAAAATATAGATTTTTCTTGCGTACCTATCTCCGGTGAAATTTTTTCGTTTGATCGAGATTATCGCGGAGATTTTAAGCTTGATTCAAAGGAAGCACGTGAATCAAGAGTGAATTTAAAAACATATACCGGTGAAAATATTTGGATAAGTAATAAAACAAGAGAATTTAATATTATTGATGATATTGAAATTGATCAACGCGCCATTCAAGATCATAAGCAGGTCGCTATTTTAAATGGTGCAGAAATTGATTTTTTAGGGAAACATGCAAACTTCTTTATTCGAGTCGCACGAAAAAAAGAATCTCTGACGGATATTCATTACGAAAAAAAATCAGTTATTAATGCCATTATTAATCAATATAAAATAAATACCATCAATATGGCATTAATAAGTTCACTTCTTTCTGCAATTATTATGAAAGGAAATTTACTTATAATCTTTTTGCGTTCAATTAAATTACTTTTTTCAGTTTTTCAAATGATGATTCCATTGTCTGAATCGTTTTTAAGAGAAATGGTAAACAGTAAATTTATGAAAAAAATAAATTATGTCATGCCTGATATACCATTGGATATTTCAGATGCATTGCGAATAAGTGGTTTTTGGAATACGATTTCTGGATATTATCCTGATAAATTTCCAAAAGGTGCCGTTATTATTTCCGATAAGACGGGTACTCTCACGACAACACGTATGAAATCATTCGGGATATGGACGAAAGATATGGGTGCGAGTGCCGATCTCACCTATAAGACCGATAGATTTAATAATCCTCTTTTTATATATTCAAAAAATATTCCTATTTTTCTACACTCCTTCGAACTATTTTCATCAATATATACTAATAACAAAAAAGCTTTTGAACCTGAAGAGCATGCAATTTTATATTTATTTAAAAAAATATTACAAGATAATAAATGTGTAGAGATCGAGGTACTAAATCATAACCATTTGAAGAAAAAATTAAAATTTCAGCAAATGGAGAAAATAATTGAAACGTACCATCTTGGTTTATTTACGAGTTTAGGCGGGCGATTTACCATTTCAGTTGATGAAGACAAAAAATATTTATTATTTTGTGGAATTCCCCGTATTCCAAAATTTAATAATACCAATTTATTAAATGACTACAATATCATGCAAGTGAGACAAAATGTTTTATCGCGTGATTGGTGTATTGCAAGAGGTGAGGTAAGTAATGAATGGTGTGAAAGTGTGTTGCAGGCTTTTCATCAAAATGATCTTCAGTCCATAGAAACACTTATAACGAACGATATTATCTCGAAATTAGAATATCACTGCACATTTCTTGTTGATAATCCTGTGAAAAAAGGGGTAGAGCAATTTATTCCGCTCTGTAAAAATGTAGAAGTCCCCGTCATTATTGCGACAGGGGATACTGCGAAAGCGGCGGAGAACATTGCTCGTGTTCTTTGTAAGGATCAAATCGAGAACATCATCACAATCCGAGCGCTTGATGCGAAAGAAAGCGCGTTGCCTCATGAAAATCTTGCCAAAAGTACGGTAATTTTTGCGGGAATAAATGATTTGGTATGTAGACTGCTCGACCGATTAATGAATATTGAATTGAAAAATCGACCCAATATCATTTTTTCTGAAATGACAACCGCAGATAAAGGAAAATTAATTTTACATTATAAAAATAATGGATATTTTACTGTGGCAAATGGCGATGGCAGTAACGATATTGCGATGATGCGGGAAGCTGATTTTGTCATTGGACATCTTTCCGGAGATGGCACATTCGCGCCTGGAATATCACAATATGTCAATATTAATGATAAGCAAGTGCAAAAACTTTCGCATAAAACACAATCTTTTTATGAATTATTTGATATTCACCAAAGAGAGAAAAGTCAATTTATTCTGCCTTTTATTCCGCTTGATAATGCACAAGAAATGGTTCCTTATGCATTATTATTTAAAGCCACCAAGATGAGCATAGAGTTTTCAAACGCTTTTGGATATACCGTCGATGAAATTTTTATGCAACAAGCATTAAGTATTCTATTCGATTTAGCTTGGCTCTGGATTTCCTACAAAATAATTTTAAAGAATGCCAATCGACCAAGTAACGATAAACATCTTTGCAGATCATGGCTACCTTTGAAATGTATGATTGGTACGGTGGCAATGGCGGCATTCGAATCTTATATTTGTAATCAGTTATTAGGTAAAACCACAGATTTTACATTTTTAATAATGAAACTCGTTTTGCTACCCATAGGGTTAACGAGTTTTTTCAATGCCTATCATGCTGTTCAATATGAACTACCTTTGCTAAATAAAGACGAACAACAAATCATGCAAATTACAGCGGAAAAAAAACATTCCTCATTTTTCCCGTTGAGAACCTTAAATAAAGCTTCTCTTTTTGTAAAGAAAAAACCAACCAATCCAATAAATTCTGAAGAACCCCCAGAGAAAAAACGTTGCTGTATTATTTTATAGTGTGTGTGATTGAATAATGAATTATAACAAAGAGGTTATTTTTAAATGAGATCAAATCAAAAACGTAAAGCATTTGATGAGACTGAAATTAATATTCCATTGAATAAACGTACTAAAATGCAAGAAAGCAAATATTTACCCATCCCAGAGTATTTGAAGTGTCATCCTAAAAAAGTGGAATATTTTTTTTATAGTGTTAGCGAACGCGAATTATTTCAAAAAGATATAGAACAAAAAATTAATGAAAAAGTTAAAACCGATGCATTGATCGCTGAATTAAACATCAAACAATTTAATCGATGGGTAGAGATGAATAATGGTTTCGATGAGCTCATGCAGATTAAGGAATGGATGGACAATCATGTATGGTATAAATTAATTGCACGTCTTAATATGTATACACCGCATTTTATTAATCAAATTGCACTACTAAAAAGCGATGAATGTTTGTTTGAAGTGTTAATCACTTCTTTGTCACATCAATTTAGTGCTTTTTATTCCAAAGTCATGCATTCACCAATATTATTTAATCATCTTATGGAAAGAAATTTGTTTCATGACTGGAATGCTCTCATGTTAACAGCAAGGCATCATCCAAATGAGGTATCTCACTTGCTAGACAACATGAATGACAATACTTACGAAAGAATTGTGTTCCATAAAAATGCTTATGCGCAAACCTTTTTTCAAATTTTGATTGAATATGGCAATGAATATAGTATTTCACATTTTCTAAAACGATTAAAACCTGAGGTTAGGCTTCAATTACTTTTATTTCACGAGGTACCGGATACTTTTAAACAATTATGCGCTTATCCATCAGAATTATTTTTTTGGATAAATAGCTTATTCGAGCATCCTGAAGCACTAAAAAAAATATGTGAAAATCAATCAATGTTAAATTATTTACGCATATTCGATGGTGGTGATTCGATCGATCATTGGTCCAAAATTACTAAATATGTTTTAGATTCCACTCCGCCAGTAAGAAAACATTCAACAAAATTACAGTTATCGAATTACCTTTATGAAATGAAACTACCGGAACATTATAACACGATGAAATTGAATGAAGTAAATAAATATCAGTTCCTACGAATGCAAGGACGAACATTACTTTTTGAGATGGAAACGAAAAAAATAGTTGCTTTGAAAATTCAGAAAAAAAATGAAAAAATAGCGGAGCTTATTAAAGAATATCGAACGGCAGGATATCTATTTGATCATGCAGAAAAATATGGACTCAAAAGTCAATATCCGGAACCTAAGAATATCATTATTCTCACTGATTTAAAAAAATGGATATCTTCAAATATAACAAATCAAAAACAAAAAAAAGATTTATATGAAATGATTGGAGATAAAAATCGATATGCCGCATATGAATATCATGTTGATAATTCCAAAAATAATTACTTTACTTACTTACATGATATTTCTATTTCAAATGATGAATTTCATCGTGTCAATCGAATTGTCATTCATGATTTATTCACGCTTTTCAAGCATGGTGTCATATTTTCGCAATTAGCCGATATTTTTCATAACTTAGAACATGTCACGGATCGTGCTGATAAGGGAAGATATATCGTTCTTGTTAATCTATTAAGAAATTTTTATAAAAAAGGGTCAGGGCGTTTAACTAATTGGATGCAATCGGTGGCTTATCCAAATGTGCGAGCAACTGGACTTGCAGATTTAGGTGATCGTGTTTCTATTGATGATTTGATTGGTGAAACAGAGCGTGTTAAAGAGTATTATTCTGAAACATGGGGAATGTATAAAAATAAAACCTGTAATTATTTATTAGCAAATGTGATGGCTGAATATTTATATGTTTTATTTCTTGTCGCAGGTCGTAGAGGAGTTGACTTAACAGCAGAAGCTAGAAGTAAAAATCTATCATCTGTTTATATTTCTCAAATTTGGCAAAATCTTGCAAATCAAATGTTAGATAATGCTATTTTAGCAATTTCTATCATGACGCATTTTCCAGAAAAACAAATTAAAACGCATTTGAGTTCCGCAGTAAACACACAAAAACTCGCAAAACAAATGCAATATTGGATGACGAATGAATATATTAGCGACATTAAAAAAAATATTGTGCGCGAAGACATATATGACAGTGATACTGAAATTGAGGTTGAATTTAAAAAATTAAGGAAGGGGACTTTTAATGATACTTATGGTTGTTCCATTGATGGAAAAAATCCTGATCTAGGGCCAGTAAATGGTCAAGAACCAATTAAAGAACAAAATAAACTAATTTACTGGTCAATTATGTATATCTTTGTATTTTATAATAATTTTCGCTTAACGCTAGAAGATTTGCATCAGATTATTAACGAAAAAAATATTAAAGAATCAGAAAAAATCAGAAGTGATTCCTTTAGGCATTTACCTAAAAAAAATTATCATCATATTCAGGGGTTGATTTGTGGCGAAAGAGTATTACAAAAAACATTAACGCCTGAATTAAAAACAGAGTTTGAAAATAAAGCCATGCATCATAAAAAAGAACATGCCGCTTTAGTGATACAAAATTTTTGGAAAAATTATAAAATAAAAAAACCTGAAGTTTTTTTAGAATATAAACAAAAAATGAATAAATAAGGATAATTTATGAGTGATACCAGAAATAATATTTATACTTCAATTAAACACTCAACACTCAGTAAAAATGAAATGGACTATCACTTTGCTAATCCAAAAGATGCTAGGCTTTTTATACGATATTTACAAACGTCATTTTGGAGTAAAAAGGTTGCTTCGCAATTAATTGATCGCAGTCATCGTTGTAAATATAGTGATAACTATCAGAGGTGCAGCACTGTCACCATGACACATGATCAATTCGATGCTATTCATGGGGCCAAGAGTTTTCATGAATTTCACTCTATTTATCGATTGATCGAGGATGAAAAAAAATCTATTCCCTCGCTGACTTTCACTAAAATTCCACCGGGTGTTATTAAAGAATTATCTTTTTTAGTTCCCACACTCACAGACAAAGCGTGTAATGTGTTAGCAATGACAACAATTAATGATATTGAATTAATTAACTATTCATTTTTTAGAGATCAATTGCTTCCTCGGTTGTTTATGTCTACGATTGAAAAAATGCATCATAAAAATAATTCTTATGATTTTCTATTTCAAATGCTATTAAAATCAAAATTATCTCATCATGAATTAAATTTATTCTTAAAGAAAGTCGGAAGAAAAACTTGCCGTGAATTCATCTATTCCTTAAAAATTCAAATTTTTGATTTAAATACTGAATTACAAAATGTATTATTTGTATATTTTTCTAATAAGGAATTTAATCAATTCGTTTCAAATGTCATTACGAATGAAAATGATGATGATCAAAGGATTGTTGCAATACTTTCTCATCATCAACGATTAAAGCCTAGTTTGATTGCGAAATTAAATTATCAACGTAAACGAAATCAATATTTTGTCGACAATCCTAAAAAAATTTCTAGGTTTGTCAATGTTATGTTCGATTATAGCGATGAAATAAAACCTTTGACAGAAAAAAATTCATTATTACAAATGATTGATTTTTCTGAGAGAGGACAATCCAATGATCATTGGATATGGTTTGCTGAAGATGTCATGCAATATGTTCCGAAGGTTGTAAATGAAAAAATATCATTAACAATGCCATTTCGCTTCAACGAAGAAAAAATAATGGAAATGCCTACTAAAAATATTAATGATTTTACAAAAGAAGACTGGAAATTTGAAAAATTTATCAGGCATGAAAATGAAGGGATAATTCTACAATTAAAAAATTCGATGGATGATTCCTTACTTTTTAGGATACAACAAAAAGATGAATCCATCGATTTATTATTACAAGAATATAAAACGATGCAATATTTTAAAAGAGAAGGAAATAAATTGGGATTACATTCCTATTTTCCAGAACCTATGGGTATGATAACCTTGATTGGATTAAACGAGTGGATAACGACACAATTTTCTACCAGATCGGTTGCTGAAGAAATATATGAATTGATAGGAAAGCGCGGCAAATACGGTGGATTTGTTTATCATGTACCTTCGGCACACTCGACATATTTTCAATTTTTAGATGATCCTTCTCTTATCCATAGTGAATATAAAAAAGCAAATCAAATTATTATTCATGACTTAATGATTATGTTGAATCATGGAATGTTATTTCCATTTCTCGCAAATTTAGTTCATCATTCTCATTCTATTAAGGAGGAGAGATATGACTTTGGTCGATTTTGGGTTTTATCAGGTTTATTATTAGGAACTAGTAATGGTACGGGCCGTTTAGAAAGGTTTGAATCCTTATCAAATGGGAATAATAATCTTCGAGCTTCCGGAATTATTAACTGGCAACGTTTCATTACTTTTAACGATTTAATTGGTGTTTCCTCTTATAATCGCAAATATTTTCGCGGAGTATATGCAAGTCAGGAAAAGGTGGCGAATTTTGTTATTGTAAATTTATTAGCAGAGTATCAGTATATATTATTTATTTTGGCGGGTTTACGAGGATTATCTTTAGAAAAAATAAAAAATATAGATAAAGAGACGCTTTGGCAAGATTTAGCAAATCAAGTCCTCTCGAATTCAGCGTACGCTTCTTCCCTCATGACACATTGTTCTCCTTTTATCGTAGAAAATATATTTTCTGATCTGGTGAATGTAAAGCGTATCGCAAGACAAATGCAATATTGGATGACGCACGAGTACATTGCTGATGTGATGAACGATCAAATTAAAGATGAAATTTATGCGCCGGATACGAAAGTACATGTGAATCATGGAAGCTTTATTGGATCATTTAATTCCTTTAATGGATTTTCATTCGATTTTCTCCACAGTGATCTTGGCAATTTGCATGGTCAAGAGCCGATTAAAGAAGCAAATAAGTTATTTTACTTAATGATCACTTATATATTAGCAACTTATGTTAAGTTTAAATTAACTTTAGATGATTTACATAAAATTATTACGTGCAAAGATCTTCAAAAATCAGAAAATATAAGAAAGCATTCTTTTCAACATTTATACGGTAAAAATTATCATGCGGTTCAAGAAAAATTATGCGAAGAAAGATTGTCCCATAATCAGACACCTTTAAATGTAAAAAATTCTCTTATTGCTGAAATGAAAAATCACCAAAAAGAAAAAGCTGCATTTACTATCGCACATTTTTGGCGACGTCACAAAAAACCATCTTCTGCCATTCCAGAAATAAAAAAATTGAATACATTGATTTTATGATTTATTTTAAGTTACTATCAAATAATCAGTCGTGCTAGTATTTTTTCGCTTACATCTAGCAGAATAATGTTGGCCAGTAAGCAAATAAAATTGTTTATACAGTGTTATCGAAGCGCAGGTGGAGATCCATTTGTAATAGATTCCCGCCTGCGCGGGAATGACAGGTAATGGCATCACAGATTTTCACTCAAGGATGATGATATGCAAAGTTTTGATCGTATCAAAAATTTTTTTGGTCAATATTATCTTAAAATGCCTCGAGGTGCCGGGACTCTTTTTTTTATACAGATTTTTTCAACGCTATCATTTAGTGTTTTATATTCAACGTTGGTTTTATATGCGACAAACGGATTAAAACTGAGTGATAGTCTCGCAACAGGTATTACGGCTTCTTTTATCGCATTTAATTATGCATTACATCTGATAGGTGGATTTATTGGAGGTCGTTATTTAAGTTATCGTAGTTTATTTTGCTTAGGCATGATTGCGCAAGTTATCGGGTGTTTTCTTATATCGATTAATAATGTGAATAATTTTTATTGGGGTCTTTCCATTTTTCTCGGGGGTAGTGGATTAAATGTTACCTGTGTGAATTGCATGTTAACGCAATTATTTGATTCCAACGATAAAAGGCGAGAAACAGCATTTTTGTGGAATTATAGTGGCATGAATGTTGGATTTTTTGTTGGATTTGGTATTAGTGGATATTTGCAGCTGCAGGGTGCATATCGAGAGCTTTTTATTTTAAGTAGTCTCGGAAATTGCATTGCGGTTGTCATAACTTTTTTAACTTGGCATTCTTTAAAAGATATTGATACGAAACTAACTAAAATAACGGGCGCTAAAAAACGTCTTGCCTATTTCCACGGACTGATGATGATTTTGACGCTAATTTTTTCCTTGCGATGGTTGTTAGAGCATAATGTTTTTAGCTCTAATCTCATTCTGTTAGGTGGTGTTTGTATGGGTCTCGTGATGTTGTATCTCGCATTTTTACAAAAAAATGAAGAACGCAACAAAATGTTTGCCTATTTAATTTTAGCATTAACTTCCGTAGTTTTTTGGACACTTTATCAATTAGCGCCAATGGGATTTACTTTATTCATCGAACGAAATGTCGATAGACATTTTTTAAATTATATTATTGCTCCGCAGTGGGTTCAGAATATTAATACCATAGTGATTATTTTGGGAGGTCCATTATTAAGCTATATTTTTAATATTTTGCGCGATCGCAATATAAATATTACGATACCCATGCAATTTTCTGTCGCATTAATTTGTATCGGCATTGGTTTTGGCATACTTCCCATCGGAATTTATTTTGCGAATGGTGAAGGCCTAGTTCATTTTAATTGGATCGCTGCCAGTTTTATTTTACAAAGTTTAGGTGAATTATTTATTTCACCGATTGGATATGCAATGGTTGGGCAATTTGCCCCAAAAAATTTGCAAGGAATTATGATGGGTACTTGGTTGATGATTACTGGAGTTTCTGCAACATTATCCGGATATTTTTCAAATCTTGCGTTAGGCCATACACAATCGATTGATCCTTTAATCACAAATCCAACGTTCAGTCATACTTTCGGATTATTAGGAATGTCATCGATTGTGACAGGAATTCTCTTGTTATTTTTTGTTCCTTTTGTATTGCAATTAACGCAAGAGAAAAATATTTTATCCAAAGTTCCTGCTTGAATGAGTATGAAAAATGGATAAGTTTATTAATCGACGCGCTGCAGGAAAAGTGATCGCGGAACTTTTAAAAAAATATGCGAATAATGAAAAAGCTATCATATTAGCATTACCTCGTGGCGGTGTACCTGTGGCTTATGAAATAGCACAGGCTTTGTCTCTTCCACTCGATGTATTTATTGTGAGAAAACTTGGGGTCCCTCATCAAGAAGAACTTGCGATGGGGGCGATAGCGACTGGCAATACCATTTTTTTAAATAAAGATATCATTCAAACTTTACATATTACACCATCTCAAATTGAACAAGTAAAATTAGAAGAAAAATCTGAATTACTAAGACGTGAGTTAGTGTATCGTGGCAATCGTCCTTTCCCTACATTACAAAATAAAATTGTCATTCTTGTTGATGATGGTATTGCAACGGGTGCGACAATGCGTGCTGCAATTTTAAGTATCCGTGCGCAACTTCCACAAAAAATTGTCGTGGCGGTTCCAGTTGCGGCTTTAGACACGTGTCAAGAAATGCAATCGATGGTTGATGAAATGATTTGTCCTATTCGACCCGGTACATTTTATGCGGTCGGTGCATGGTATGAAGAATTTTCACAAACAACAGATGAAGAAGTGTTTCAACTTTTAAAAAAAGGGTAAACCAGTCGGTTTACCCCTTTTAGAGATTAATATTTAGCGATTAATGAGACACCATTATATGCTGTATATCCTTTCACCATAATTTGGTACGTACCTACTGCTGGTGTGTTAAAAGTACAAACTTCATTATTTCCTGGTTGATATGATCGGCAATCATATTTTGTAGTCGTTGGCTTATCACCAAAGAGTACATATAAATCTGCATCACCTGTGCCACCGGACATTTGAATCGTTAATTTTCTGGCGGGCTTGGTTACATCAACAAAATAATAGGTTTGACTACCCGAAGTACCGGAAAGATTATTGACTGGCACTCTATTTGTTAATTCAGTACCAGAAGGCGGAGGAGTTGTGCAGGTTGCATTAATACCTACGGCGGTAAAGGAATCAATGACATCCTGTGCGTTAAAGTTTAAGTCTGTTGCGGCTTTTTGAACGCCACATCCTGCATCTATATAATCGGAATCAGCAGTCCAATACACTTGATTTGCAAGCACAAAAGCTCTAAATGCTTTTTCTGTATCCCAGTTGGGTTTATGTGCGAGCGTATAGAATGCTTTATTAAATACCCCAGAACTATAATGCACATCTAAACCATCGTAATAGTCATCAGCGTTACCAATGGAATGACCATCTAATGTTGGGTCCTCAAAGAACCTTAATGCAGTACCGTTTTTAATAATACTTGCGCCAACGAGGAAGTCATTACGCGGTGTTAGGTTTGGTCTTGCAAAATATTCAGCGGCTTCGCCAGCGATATCTGAAAATGATTCGTTGATACCACCGGATTGTCCCGTATAAACGAGATTAGAATTTTGTTCAGTAAAGCCATGGCTCACTTCATGTGCTGCAACATCTAAACTGACGAGCGGATAGAAATAATTTGCACCGTCTCCGAAAGTCATTTGTTGTCCGTCCCAAAATGCATTTTCATAATTAATCGCATAATGTACGCGCATGGTTAATTTAAAAGTGAGTGGGGAGCTATTAAACCATTGGTTATACATATCAAAAACAATTTTACCAAAATAATGTGCGTCATTTAATGGAGAGAATGCGCCATTAATATATTTATAGGTATTTTCTGGGCAGGTAAATTGGAAAATGGTGCCACCGTTCAAACGATTGTTCATATTAACGGTATCAACAAGTTCATTGGACATTTGACATTGATCATTCACCGTTAAAAACCCAAAATCTTTTCCATAATAGTATTGGCCCGTTTTTTGATTTCCACCAGGTCCAGTTGCATCACGCGTCGTTAAACCTTCCCATTGATCGAGAATTTTACCAGTTTGCGCATCTACAATAAAATAAGGTCTGCTGGGAATGAAATCATTCATGTAAGAAACTTGATAAGCTAAATGAGATTTTTTATCTTTTCCTTGAATAATATACAAAGTCGCTTGTTGATTTCGGATCTCTGCACTTCCTGGTTTTCCATTTGCTTCTAGCGCTATTTGTATCGCTTTTTCCTTAGAAATAGTCGCGAGCGATGATGTTAAATCTCTTTCAATATTTGCAAAATAAAAACCTGAAAGTTGTGTATAGGAATTTTTATTTAGAGTTGCGGCGAGTGTAGCATTAAATACTGGAATGTCGTCGAAATATTGCAAAATACGAACTTTTGTTTTTCCATTATTTAATTTGACGGATTTTGCAACTTTAAAAGAGTAATGATTATTTAATCCGATGTATGAATGAATATCTGAAATTTGCGAAAAATTATTATTTTGTGGAGCGACAATCATTTTATCTGCAGCGTAGGAACCTTGGGTGTATAAAAGAATGCTGGTGACTAAAAGCGTTAATTGATGACGTGATTTAAATTTCATATGAATCCTTTCGTGAATAATTAAAAACACCGTTATCTTAGCATAAAAAAAATTTATGTTGGAACTGAAATATTACTATTGGGTTGACTTGGAATTCTTTCACCCGATATGAGTATTCCTGTCAAATTAAGAGGATCCATTGCAGATAAAATGAGAGATTGATTTTTGGGAGGTTCTTTCATAAAGGTACGCAGTGAATCGACTGCATAGGGTAAAGCAAATTGTTCACCGAAAAATCCTTGTATAAAACGTCCACCTCTAATTTCTCCTCGCGCTTCTAATACACGAAAATGTTTTAAAAGATCTTTCCACGGTGGGATTAATTTTTCTTTCACTAATAAATCACGATAAACAATGCCGTATCGTTTTAATAAAATACGACAAATGGTTTCATGATCGATTTCTTTCGCGGAGGGTAATAATGACCATCGACCTCTTCCGGTAGTAAAATAATTTTTTTGACGCTTTCGTCTTTTCGGATGAATAAAAGCGCGCAAATTATCAAATGCATCTCCCGTAATCATTCCTAGGCAAGTTAATTCCCATAATGCGGTTTCAATTTCTGATTTCAATGCATTTAATTGTTGAATAAGATCAATCGTAAATGAAGCGCCATGACATTTTAAAAAATCGAAAATTGTTTTTGCAGTATGGCTTAAATAAGTCATATCTTGATATTCAGGTTTAGTCCACACTAATTGATTACGTATAAAAAAAGTGATAGGCGCACGACTATTTGGCATAATGCGACGTGGCTTTTTTTGTTTTGCAGAAGATTGCAGTGCGGTATGCTGAGAAAATCGACCCCAGCCAATAGTGCCCATTAAGCAAAGATAATCTAACATGTCAGGATCATAATCGGTGAGACGTTTCGTAAAAATTTCTTTTTCCCAAGCATTTGCTGTTATTTCAAATCCTTGTAACTGTTGAATGATTTCAAGTAATCCTTCTTTCCCACTTAATTTTTCACCATCCCCTACATGCTGCCATTTGAGAAGCCAACGCATAAAATCCGAAGCTTGAATTGGCTGAATTTCTTTTCTTAACTTGGCAATCGTTAATTTATGAATTCTTGCGAGTAGTCTTCTTTCACACCACTCTTCAGTTTTTGTAAAGTGACCTCTTAAAATAAGGCCTGAAGTTTCAAGCTGAATAAGTGTTTGTTCAACATCTTGTAAAGAAATATTCAATAAATCACTTAACAATGATGCGCTGATAGGACCGAGATAGGATAACCAATGACGTAAAGCAAGTGTAATAATTTCTTGTTGATTTAAAATTTTGTAAGGAATTTCTCGTAACAAAACATTTTGGATTTTTAAATCAGGATATAAAATTTTTAATGAAGCTATATTTTCTGTCGCAATCCAAAAATATTTTTCACCAGTGGATGCGTAAGTTGCACGATTGGATTTTATTAAGTTTTCCATAATTATTTTCCACGCCGAAAAATGTTTTGGATAGCAATGTAAAATAAGTTTTTCGGGAAAAATAATACTATGTAGCAACATGTCATGTAATTCATCAATATCACGAATATCGGGACATGCTTCATCGAATACTTCTTGAATAGTGGTAGAGTCTAATTTCCCTATATCTTTTAATAAGTGCTCGGGAAGAATATGACGCATTTCGACAGCACGTGCTCTTCTTTCCTCAAGTGGTGCATCATCTAAATAAGCATAAGGGTTCGCATTTAATATTTCGTGAGAAAAAGGTGAGGCGAGTGGCGTGTCAATGCCGATACATTGAATGTTGCCATTTTCGATCGATTGTAAAACATGAATTAATCCTTCAACATCTAGCGCTTCTGTCAATGCAGTTTTCATTGCCTCTTCGGTTAATGGATGTGCTGGTAATTCAATTTCTCGTCCGCCCAAATTATCTTGGCACGCGGCTGCATCAGGAAATACTGCTGCTAATAAATCATCAGATAGCATTCTTAAAATATGTGGCGGTGTTTTTTTTCCATTTCTCATTCGACAAATCGCCAATGAACATGTTGCAGTCCAGCGCCATCTCGTCGCAAATAACGGTGATTGCAGTACTGCCTGGATTAATACCTCTTTTATTGTTTTTGAATGTAGAAAATGAAAAATATCTGTCAATGGAAAACTATGATCGGGGGTCAGGGAAATATTAATGCCATTATCGGTTGCGGCGGCTTGTAATTCAAAATTAAAAGATCGACAAAACCGTTTTCGTAAAGCAAGTCCCCACGCTTTATTGATTCTTCCGCCAAATGGTGCATGAATAATTAATTGCATTCCACCTGATTCATCAAAAAATCTTTCGGCAATAATTGTTGTTTGCGTTGGAATATGTCCCAAAATATTTTTACTTTGTGAGATATATTTTAATAATTGTTCTGTACCAAATGCTAATAATCCACATTGATTTTTCATCCATGAAAAAATATCTTCGCCCGTTGAATGCATGTCATGAATTTTTTCTCGAAGCGCTGCCACACGTTTTGAAAGTTCCAATGTACGGCCCGGCGCTTCTCCTTGCCAAAAAGGAACATTCGGTGGTGCACCATGCGCATTTTCTACAAATACTTTTCCAGTTTGACTTTCGATACGCATTATTCGCCATGATGTTGTGCCTAATAAAATGATATCGCCGCGATGACTTTCGACTGCAAAATCTTCATCTAATGTACCAACCATTGCGTTATCAGATTCAGAAATCACGGAATAAAGCGCATTTTCAGGAATTGCGCCACCATTCATGACAGCAGTTAATCGAGCATTGCGTCTGCCTTTTATTATTTTATTTATTTGATCACGATATAAATAGACGGCATATTTCCCTCTTTTTCCTGCAACACCTTCTGATAACATTTCAATGACAGAATCAAAAGATGCACGTGATAAATTTTTATAAGGATATGCCCGGATAATAACTTGATAAAGTTCATCTTCATTCCAGTCTTGTGTTGCTGACATTGCAACAATTTGCTGCGCTAAAATATCAATCGGTTCTTCCGGCATTAAGATTGCGTCTAAATCTTTTTCTTGAATTGCTTGAATCAACGCGGCACATTCGATTAATTCGTCACGTGTGGTTGCAAAAAGACAAGCTTTTGAAATGCCTTCATGAAAATGTCCTGCTCTTCCTGCACGTTGTAACATAATAGAAATTGCACGAGGCGAACCTATTTGACAAACTAAATCAATGCTACCAATATCAATACCCAATTCTAAAGATGCAGTTGCAACCAGTACTTTTAATTCACCGTTTTTCAAGCGATTTTCAGCAGATAATCGCAAAGCATAGGATAAACTTCCATGATGTGTTGCAACCATTTCTGTGCCTAAACGTTCAGCTAAGTGATGCGCCACACGCTCTGCTAAACGACGTGTATTGACAAATACGATGGTTGATCGGTGTTCTGTTATTAAATGTGCCATTTTTTCATAAATTTCATCCCACATTTCATTGGATGCGACTGCAGATAATTCTATTTTTGGAAGCTCGATCCATAACTTTAAATTTTTAACACGATCAATAGAAATAATATTGGGAAGTGTGCGATGAGATCCAGTCATGAAGGATGCGATACGTTCAATCGGTTTTTGTGTGGCAGATAAACCAATTCGCAATGGTGGGTGAGGGCATAACGATTCTAATCTTTCCAGTGATAAAGCGAGATGTGCGCCGCGTTTGCTATTCGCGATTGCATGAATTTCATCAATAATGACGGTTTTCACGTTAGCGAGCATCATGCGACTTTTTTCAGCGGTTAATAATATATAAAGCGATTCTGGCGTGGTAACTAAAATATGAGGGACATTTTTAAGCATTTTTTGCCGTTCATAGGGAGGGGTATCTCCCGTTCTTACCGCTACTCGAATGTCATCTAATGACAAATGACGCGCTTTTGCTAATGCTTTGATTTCAGCTAAAGGTACGGATAGGTTTTTTTGAATATCATTACTCAACGCTTTTAATGGGGAAATATACAGTACTTCCGTTTCTGGTCGAAGCGTATGATGTAAGGATTGTTGAATTAAATTTTCGATACACACTAAAAAGGCCGCAAAAGTCTTACCCGATCCGGTGGGAGCAGAAATTAAGGTATTTTTTTTGGATAAAATACTGGCCCAACCTTTTATTTGTGGTTCGGTAGGTGCTTCGAATTTTTGGATAAACCAGTCTTTGACAAGGTCGTTAGCCCATGAAAAAGAAAGAATTTTCTTTAGAGACATCATTGCGTGGATTTACGGTAGTAATAAAAAGAATAGTAATATTCGTTATTGTAGCATAAATAATGAATTTTATTAGTGATGAGGGTTAATAAAAAATCAGGGAAATCCCTATGATGAATAAGGGCTTATATTGAGTTGTTATTGTTATCAATAAGTATTTATACTAGTACGTTTATAAATAGGAGATTTATATGAAGTTTCGTACTTTAATGCTTGGTTTGGCCATTTCTTTGCTTCCAGCTATTTCAATGAGTGCTATGGATTCTAGTTCCTCAAACAAAAATACAGCTACCGCTGCGCAAATACAAAAAGATGGGGAAATTCTTGCTACAGTTGAAGTAGTAGATAATAACGAAATTGCTATTGCTAAAGAAGTGCTGAGTAAAAAAGCAAGCAAAAAAGTTAATGAATATGCAAAAATGATGGTCGCACAGCATACTGCAAATTTAAATGACGCAGAAAAATTAGCTAAAAAAACTAATATTGCCCCTGTTGAATCTGATGCTTCTAAAGATCTTCAAAAACAAGGTAAAGATGCTTTAGATAGTTTAAATTCTCTTGATGGTAATGATTTAGATAAAGCTTACATTGATATGATGGTAAAAGGCCATACAGATGTACTTGGCATGATTGACGATGATTTTCTTAAAAATGTGACGAATGAAAAAGTGAAGAAATTTTTGAATACGACAAGATCACACGTTAAGATTCATCTTGATGATGCAGAAAAAATTCAGAAAACTCTGAAGTAAAATTTCAAGATACTCTAACAAAAAAAGCCATTTCATATTGAAATGGCTTTTTTCTTCTGTTAGAAATTTAAGGTGCGATTTTGCAAACAAGTCCAACATCAAAAATAGTTTCATCAGTCATCGCATTAAATCGATGCAGATTATAGCCTCCACTCGGATTTTTTATAAATGAATCATAAACAATTAAGTTTTGTCCGACGGTAAAATTTTCTGTAGCGAGACCGGTTTTATCTTTGGTAGGTGCTTCAATTTTATGGGCTTCGCCATTCACGGTTAAGGATTGCGCATCTGGATCTGAATTAAATTCAATATTTAATGCGGCTCCCTTATTATCGAGGCCTGTGCATTTTAAGACTTTTGCTTCGGCAGTCCCTATAAAAAAAAGAATTATTATTAACATTTTGATAGAGAATTGCATAAAAATCCCCTTTATTATTTTTTTCCTTGATATCATTATTATAGCTTAAATTATAGAATCCGATGTGAGATTGCTCGTTACTCACCAAAAAAATCAAATAGTTTATTGCACAGATAAGATTATTTTGCTTGAATTTGACCCACCTTAACATCAAATGGTAGTCGATATAAACCCCGTTCGAGACCATAATTTAAACGGTTGATGATTGAAGTCGTATAATCTAATGATAAATAATCATCTTTAGAACGATAATAAGCACCTACAAAGGCAAATCCTTCTACGTTGCGATACATTTTTAACACTGCTTCATCGATCGATTTACCGGCGCCTGTGACTACACTTAAATTCCAATCGAAACCGACGCTGACTAATTTTCCCCTTTGATTTTTTCGTACATCCCACAACCATAAATCTTTTTCAATTTCTTTTCGATAATCGATCATAATGTTTCCCGATACTTGTTCGGTTTCTTCGTCACGATTTAAGTTAAAAATACGAACGGAAGTTCCAACGGTACCGAGAGTAAAAGGCGATTCTTTTTTTACAATTTTTTCAAAAAAATTAGTGACCGAACCGGTTTGTGCAAGCTCAGTAAAAAATGAGTTGTATCCAGGACGATTTGCGCAAAATTCTCCAAAATACATTTTTCCATCGCGTTTATTAATCAATACAGAAGCATCCCAAATGAATAATCCTTTATGTTGTTTAGCCATGGTATCGATAATGGGAGGGAAACAAATTTTGTTAATGCGATCTTCCATGTAAGTCGGAAAAACAAGATCTTCCGAACAGCCAGTTTGGATGGAAATATTACCGCTTCCGAAAGATTTATTTTCAATATCTAATAAAGTTACTAAAGGTACGCCATCGTAGTACATCTTTTCTGGTGTTAGTTCAATAATCGATGGAATAAACATTTCTAGGATAAAACCAAGACGCTCATATTCCGCGGGGAAATTATTTAGCATCTCAATGAGTTGACCTTTGGCGAGATCCACATCATTCATGGTGGGAACATAGGTTTTTGCATGATCATGCTTGCCTTTTAGTACCCAAATATCATGTGTATCTTTTAAAAAATTGATAGCATCGCCAACTTTTGCAAACTCTATGACCTCGGGGGTATAAAGTTTAGGATAGTGTTCTTTGACAAAACGTTTTGCAAATTCACGATCTATTTCAAATAAATAATCTTCTTTTGTCGGAAAATTACCTTCCACCTCAAGATCTCTAATTCTATCTGCCCAACGATATAAATTATTTTCTTCAAAAAAAACGAAATATTCTTTAGGATTTTTTGCGCTTCTTAAAAGCTCGATCACACGATCGGCAGGTTGTAGCTTAAGCATATTTTTAAACAGACGTATTCTTTTTTCACGGGGGATAAGGCTTTCAGAGGCCTTTCTTGTTTCTTCTTCCATGACATAGTCTTTAATGTCCGTGATTTGCCCAATGATGACTTCGTTTCCTTCTTGTTGGAGCTTATAGGCAATGGGTAAACTCAAACCACTAAAGCTGAAAAAAATATATTTCATCTTCATCATCAATTCCTTTTGATTTCTATCACATACTACACGATAGGTATTGAAAGGCAATATATTGTATTAAAATTATTCTTATGCATTAACAGTCGGTATATTTTGGAAATTCGTTTGAAAACTATTTCAAATTTAATTATGATGGCGACGTTTCAATGTTTCTATTTTATAGATAATAATATCAATAACAAGGTGATAATAATGACAACAAGTCGTCCTATTAAAAAAGATTTAGTGAAAATTGTAAATAAAGATTATGGTTTATCACATAAATATATCGCAGAAAAAATCGAAGACTATTTAGAGATACACACATTAAAAGGCGGTGACGCTAAAGAATTCATAAATGCACAAAACCCCGAAGAAAAAAATGCAACTGCACTTATTTCTTTTGCAAAAATGGGTAATTTAGAAGCTGTAAAAACTTTAATTCCCCTTGGTGCAAATCCTGATGCAGTGGATACAGATAATAATAGTGCTTTGCATGTAGCAACTATGTTGCCAAAAAGTCAAGAACCAACAATTAATGCATTAGTCAAAGTGCTTGTTCGTGCGGGCGCAGATGTTAATTTGGTAAATGCTGACGACAAAACCGTATTGATGCTTGCAGCAAAAAATGGATTACATGATGTTGCGAAAGAGATTACTGAAGTCAAAACCTTAGATTTAAATAAACAAAATCAGAAGGGTATGACGGCTTTAATGTATGCTGCTAAACATTTTTCTAAAAAAACGACACAACATTTACTTGATAAAGGCGCTGACATTACATTAAAAAACAAAGAAGATGATACAGCGGTTGAGATTTTGATTGATCAAATGCTCCAAAATCCTAAATCAGATAAACTTTATAAAGCTTTTATATGTCTTGAAGCATTTTTATCTAAAGGTGCGGATGTAACTCAACATGCGAAATTTAAAGAGTTACGAGAACTTATATCAAATCATTATTTAACAGATACGAATGCTAAAAAATGTCATAAAATTTTACAAAACCCAAGTCAGTATGTTAAGCCATTAGCATCAGTTTCATCATCTTCGTCATCGTCATCATCATCTTCTTCAAGCAGTATTTATGCGGGCTTAGGTGCTATTCCAGCATCAACTCCTGCGCCTGTAATGCCGACGCCATCAACTCCGTCATCGGATCCAGTGCCAGCATTTACGATAGTTCCTTCGACATCAGATGAAGAGGAAGAAAAAAATCAATTCACTGGTCCACGAAAATTAGGTAGATAATTTTCTCAAAAAAAATCTACCACTGTCATCTCCGCGAAGGCGGAGATCTATTCATAATGGATTCCCGCCTTCGCGGGAATGACAATTCCTTTTACAGAGGTTTCGTCATTGCGAGTGCCCTAACCCTAAAGGGTAAATATCAGAAAAGAACCTTTTAGAGTACAATTGCCGCCGGTATGTTTGTGTTGGAAAAGCCGGCGCTGCAGTAGTGCTACGTGCCTGATCGCGAGTATGGTTACAGGGGTTTACGACAATATCACTGGTGAAGTGCAATCGCACTATCCCGTTTGGGAGATAGTTTTGTAATCAACCCCTGCTTCACACACATATCATGATTCAACTAATAGGAAGAAAATGATATGCGTAAAGATACTAAAAAAAAGTCCCTTATGTCAAAGAAAAAGCGTGTTAATAATCTACCTAAACATTTAGAACATATTAATAAAATGGCAGCGGGTATTGATATTGGCTCGAAATCTCACTGGGTTGCAGTACCCGAAGGATATGATGAAGCTTGCGTGCGCGAATTTCAAAGTTTCACAGCGGATTTACATGAATTAGTTTCATGGTTGGAAAGATGTGGGATTGAAACGGTAGCCATGGAGTCCACCGGCGTATATTGGATCCCGTTATATGAACTACTAGAATCACGAGGCTTTGATGTTAGATTAGTTGATGCACGTCACGTAAAAAACGTCAGCGGACGAAAAACAGATATATTAGACTGCCAATGGATACAGCAGTTGCATACCTACGGATTATTGAATGGAGCTTTTCGTCCAAATGAGCGGGTATGCATGCTGCGATCTTATCTACGACAAAGAAGTATGTTAGTTGAACGAGCGTCTCATCACATACAGCATATTCAAAAAGCACTGAGCCAGATGAATATACAGTTGAGTAATGTAATAAGTGATATTACGGGCGACACAGGGATGAAGATTCTTCGTGCAATTATTTGTGGTGAGCGGGATCCAGAATTACTTGCGGCTTATCGCAATAAGGCATGTAAAAATCCAGTTGAAGTAATCAAAAAATCATTAGAAGGAAATTACCGAGAAGATCATATTTTTTCACTGACCCAAGCGGTAGAACTATATGATGTATACCAGGAGAAAATAGCGGCGTGCGATAAGAGCATTGAAAATATGCTGTTAGAATTTAATGAACAAAAAGAAATTGATATGGAAAAGTTAAGTAAACGTGCCACTAAACGAAAAGGAGGTGGCAGAAGTAAAAATGCACCATTATTTAATTTAAAATTACATTTGATTCGCATCACAGGTATAGATTTAACAGCAATTCCAGGTATTGAAGCAACGAGCGCGTTAAAAATTATTTCTGAAATAGGGTTGGATTTAACTCGATGGGAAAGCAGTAAGCATTTTGCTTCTTGGCTTGGACTATGTCCTGGAAATAAAGTATCAGGTGGAAAGCGATTAAGTGGTAAAAGTAAACGTACCGGCAACAATGCAGCGTCTGCCTTACGTATGGCAGCAAGTACTTTGCATCGAAGTCAAACGGCATTAGGGGCCTTTTTCCGACGTTTGAAATCTCGTTTAGGCGCACCAAAGGCAATTACTGCGGCAGCACATAAATTAGCGGTGATTATTTTTAATATGCTTAAAAACGGGGTAGAGTATGTTGAGACTGGCCAGCATTATTATGAAGAGCAGTATCGCGAACGGTCAGTAAAAAATTTAATTATGCGTGCAAAAACATTAGGATTTACTCTTGTTGAAACCACAGCTTATTCAATAAGTTAACGGGAGGTTCTTTGGGAGGAGCGCAGCGACGTGGCAATCCAAACTGTCTTCTGGATTGCCACGTCGCTTCGCTCCCCGCAATGACGAAAAGCATTGGTGAAAAGTTTATTTTCTATTTCTGATTGCTGCTAAATAATTTGGTGATTGTACAGAATCTTTTGAGTGATAAAACAACGAATATTTTCCTACAAAACCTGCTTTTGTCACCGTTGAAAAAGACCGTTGATTCGGATCTTTCTTTGTTTGCCTAATTTTTTTTAATAATCCGTCTTTCACATAAAATAATTCCTCTGTTTCTTCTCTTGTTCCTCCTTGATCTGGATGTTTAATAAGAATTAATTTGTTAAAGGCGGTACGAACTTCTTCTTCCGTGAGTGGTTTTTTAGGATCTAAATCCATTTTCTTACAAAAATCTATCCATTCGGGATCTTCATTTTCTTTAATAAATATAGGTTTAAAATCGCGGGCAGTTTCTTCAAAACGAAGTCGATCAGAACTCGTTTCATAAACGGTTTCGTTTTCGGCTTTTTCTCTTTTAAGCTGATTTTCTTGCGAATAAAACTGTCTCGCAGGTCGGTACTTTGCCCACAATCCGGTAAGCGTAGAAGATCCTATAATGAATGCAGCTCGCAAAGGCAATGCAATTTGCGGCATTAACGCTGAAAGAAGAAGCGTCGTACCTCCCGCAAATGCCATGCATTTTGAAACTGATAAAGGCGAGCTACCATGCACTTCAGTAATATTCTCAAATAATGCGGGTAAAACTTGAGGTGGTAAGTCAGGATATTGCAAAATATAAGCGGGTAAAAGAAAACTCTTGAGTTCAAAAGAGAGATAATTTGTTTGATACGAACTCACTCGCGCTTGGGAATGTCCACTTCGTTTCCGAATATCTTTTCGAATATTTTCTTCAATTTCATTATCAAGACGTTTCGATGCAACCTTTGTTGCAATGTTCACACGTTTGAGAAAAGGATCAATATGCACAGATTTATGGATAGAATGCACATTAAATGGCTCTAAATATGCATTAATTTTATAGCCTTGATGCGCATATTCAAGAATTTTGCTACTCCAGCGAAAACCTGCATAAATGATCATGTAAGGCATTTCCTGATTAAAAGAGAGCGGCTTCAATGTACCTGAAATGTAGTGCCAATCGGTTTCAATATGATAGGTTGTAATCGTTGTATTATTCGGACCTGGCGTATGTGTCGTCACAGGCCTATCGACACCGTATTGGCCACTATAATGTGTAACATCAAAACTTGCATTAATACCATAGAAAGGAATAAGCGCTTGGGTGATAGGATCTTTATCCCGAATGACGAGCTCATCGCGTGATTGTTTGATAGGGGCAAAAAAACGTCGACTCTCTGCTTCAACAAAACGTTTTGACGCTTCCGTCCGATCAAAGGCATGCTGAATATAGGTTAAAAGTGAGGTTTGGGTTGAGAATGCAGAGGTGTTGTATTTGATTGTCGGTGATATTTTAATTATTTTTCTAAGCATTATAATCATTTCCAAAAGAAAGACCGCGCATAATATAAATAATTATGAAAGAAATCAATCTTTTGCATTTAATTTCTTATTTATTAGAATTGCTCAAAATGTGTCTAATAATTTATAATTAAAAATTTATAAATGATCAAATTTATAAATATTGTGTTATAATTCTACACATTTTTTAAAGATGGAATAAATCGATGTTTCCCCGTACGAGAAAAGTTTTACAAGTCATTGATGAATCTTTACAGATTAGTAATTATTTTAAAAGACTCTATTTAAATTTTTTCTTTAGTCCAAGTGAAATTAATGATCTTTTAGATGAAGAACATTTGACATTGGAACTAGATGACCAAAATGTAAAATTACCTAGGGAACAAAAGAAAAGTGAGGAAAAGGAATTTTTTTCTAAAGAAGGTTTTGATGAGTTACATCGATTACCCATCATGACAGGTGATTCAAAATTAGATATTGCTTTTGTATATTTTCAAGAAGCACAGGAAAGTTTTGATCAAGGTAAAATTACCGATGCTTTTGAATTGTTTAAAACAAAAGTCATCAAATCAATAAAAGATTCGGAAAATGAAGAAGCACGCATAATTTGTTCCAAAACACATTATTACTTAGGCTTATGCTACATGAGGATAAGTAATAAGCAAAAACAAGAAGCTTTAATCCAATTTACAACAGCAGTAGAATTAACGAAAGATGATGATAAAAACAATGATCACTATTTTTGTTTAATTATATTAGAAATACTAAAATTATTGCATTCGCCTGAGTATTCTACTAACTATGATCGTGTAGATAAAGTTATCGAACTTAATTCAACGTATCTTTTGGGTCTTAGAAAAGCGCCCGCTGGATCCGCTGTAAAAAAAGAATTATCAAAAAAAATAGTTACCGAATTCGGATATACTCCGAAAGATATGATTCGATTAATCGATGAATCTTATCTACCAGAAATTGGAAAAATTGAACGTCAAGATGCCGAATTAATGAATAGATTTGTTAAGTCTATCGTGCTAAATGATTTTAAGGATTTTACTTATAAAGAAATTGTGCGAATTTTTACTCTAATCAGTGTAGGATTTAAAATTAAAAGTTTTGTCATGCAAGAAGAAGAATTGAAAAGAAAATTATCGAATGTTGCTGTCGAGATCGGAAAGTTATTAACAAAATGCCAAAAAGAAAAAAATCCTATTGTTCAAAAAGAAATTGCGCGTATGGGAATAGCTTTGTGCTTAATTTTAGAATTGACTCAATTTCCGGCAATCGTATACAAGAGCAAAGCTTTTAAACGCAAATTTATGCCTTATGTAAAAAATGACAAACCACATTTGGACATACCATTAACCATTAGTAAACTTACAAAAGCGGAACCTATTTTTGAATTTGTTGATCCCAAGGATTCAATTATTGATATAAAAGAAGAGCCGTCCTATAAGACAAAAGAAAGTGAAAAAGAACCTATAAAAAAAGAGAAAGTAGAAAAAAAAGTGGAGGTCCAGCAATTTGTAGCGAAAGAGAAGTCACCCGAAGAGAAAAAAATAATCTCTACAAAAGAAAAAAAATCTGAAAAACAAGAAATTTCTGTGTCAGCGCTTGAAAAAAATGCTAGACCTATTCATCTTATCACTACTGAGTTACAAGAAGTTATTAATTTATATAAAACCAAAACCGCAGCGACTCTAAAATCATTCCAAGAATTAAAAAATATTTCTGAATCAAAACCAACGCGAGAAAAAATAGCGCAATTAAATGCTGAATACGAAAAAATGAAAGAAGAATATTTTAAAAATATTCAAAAAATAGAAAATGAAAAAAGAGAAATGAAGGCGTCGAGAAAAAAAGATAAGACTAAATTAAAAAATTTAGATTTAATGCTTCACAAAAAACCAGAAATTGAGAAAGATCACGATGAAATAAAGAAATTGTCTAGCGAAATCAATGATAATTCAAAAAAAGCAATGGATTTTAGTTCTAAATTTAATGTGATAAAAGAAGAATTTAAATTAATGCAAAATTTCGAATCTGCTATTAAATTTGAATTAAAAAAAATGTCAACATTAAATGTCAAAGAAGCAACTGATGTAAAATCTATAGAGTTAGAATTAAAACGAATTCAAAGTAAAATAAATGATGATTTATTAAAAGAAGCGACCAAAAAATTAGATACCATTAAAAAAATCATGCAAAAAATTCAACAATTGACTAAATCTTTTCAATCAGAAGTCATTGTAGAGCCAAAAGTTATAAAAAATATCGATCAAATAAAAATAGAGATGGCAAGCGCTGAAAAAAGAATAAGTCGTCTTAAAAAAGATGTATCAAGGAAGCAAAAAAACATTCAAAGTCAACTTTCAGAAATAAAAAGATCACAAGCTTCAATGAAGCATCAATTAAAAGAATCAAGAAATAATCTAAAAAAATCTATGAAAGAAATAATTTCGGTAACAAATGAAGAAGTGCTGAAAATAGAGTTAGAAAAGAACAATAATGAAGTGGAGCGTATTCGTAATTGTGAAGCAAAGTTAAGTGTTATTTTGAATGAAGAAGATAAAAGTGCAATAGCATCGGATTTAAAAGAAGTTAAGGAAAAACAAGATAAAGCGCTAAATTATGCCACTGAATTTAGTAATATATATAGTGATGTTATGCAAGCGAATAAGAAAATGGAAATTCATATCTCGAAATTGGAAAAGCTCGCTTTAAAAGTAAGTGAATTAAATTATTCGCGTGATATTTCTACAAAAACAAATACCCAAGCCGCTAAAAATCAATTAAACCAATCGTTTAATGGAATAATGGCGCAACTTAAAAAGGATAAAAAAATTATTCAAAAAACGAAAACAGCTATACTCAATTTTGAAAAGTTTAACCAAATATTTTCTAAGGAATTTAGTTTAGCTAAAACAACACAATCTGATGCATTGTTTTCGACATATCAGAAATTAAAACAAGATGTTATCAATACAGAAGATTTGATATTAAAAATTGAATCTGATGCAAATGCAAAATTCAATTCAGCATCACGCCTCATCGAAAAGGATGAGACGTTATTGGAAATTTTAGAAGAAGGTTTAACAGATAATTTAGCTGATTTAAAGCGCCTCCAGTCTTTGCTTCACGATTTAAATAAAATGGTAGTCAAAACGCATGATGATATCAATAAAAAAGTGGAACTAATTGGAAAAATAAGAGAACAAATTTCAAAATTAAATGTCACCATCGATCAAATAGAAAAATACGATGTTGGTATGCAAAAGATTAATATAAATAACATACGTGATCAAATTGATTCTGCAAATAATGATTGTCTAAAAACCGATAAGGATATTGCTCTGCACCAGGAAGCATTTTTAGAAGTTTTAAAAATTAATGAAGACCTATTAGAAATACGCGAAATTTCTCATGAAATCCCTGATCATACCATTGAGATAAAGGGCGGAGCGGTATTGCTTCTTGGCTTATATCGTTATGCAAAACAAGAATATAAAGTTGGAAACATTGATGATGTTGATTTACTTATTTTATCTGATAACCCAAAAGAATTATCCATTCGCCTACAAAAAAATGGTTTTATCGTAGTCGCAGAAGATAAAGATGGAAAATATATTCAATTAAGAAAGAAAGGTCGATCAGGAAAATTTCTCGATGTTACTATTGGCGATAAGACCAAATATGAAGGAGATGAATTTATTACAGGAGCTGCCAGTGGTAAAGCAATAATAGTTGACGATATCCAAGATAAAAATATCGATATTCAAACAGGCATGGGCTTTGGATTAATGTTCAAAAAGGAGTTAAAAGAAGATCCAGATTTTAAAGACAGTCTCGATTCCAAGCAATTGAAAAAAGATTCGAAAGAAAAAATTTACTTTAAAGATTTTCATAATTCCATAGAATATAAAAAATATGTAATTCAAAAATATAATCCAGAAAAACATGAGAAATATTTTAAAAATATCGTGAAATACAAGAAAAAAATGGTTGAAATATTTGGGCCTTCCTGTTTGCATTTAGATAAAGGATCACCATTACTTAAGGATAAAACTAAAGTAACGTATGGAATGATTTTATCCGAGATAAAGCAACATTGTATTGATGAGTTAAAACTTCCTAAGCCTAAAGATCGTAGGATATTTTTAGAAATAAACGCTTTAATTAAATGTTTTGGTATTAATGATGAGGATGTTAAACCTTATTTAGAAGCATTAATAGAGGCAATGATTCAAAAAGAATTTAAAAACACAAGCGATAATGATTTGCAAGCTATTACTTGTCTAGCACTCGAATCAATTAAATTAAAATACAAAGATAATCCATTTCTTTCAGATAAAAATAATCCTTTATTAAGTTCTCGAAAAAATATCGGAACCGCGCAAATGCGAATGGATTTCAAAAAAATAGTTAGGGATTCTTATAAAGATTTTCACATTTCGCAGGTGCCAAAAAATTATTCGCAGTCAAAGCAAATACATTTTAAACCACCCTCTTATGTTACTCGGTTTTCTCAATTTACTCAATTTTCTCAATGTCTTATTACTGATGAAGGAGGAAGGAAGCGACAAATTTCTCCAGAGGAAATTTGCAGATCGCCCCAGGTTTTTAGTCTTCATCAAACTTTAGGCTTTACCCCTGTTAGCAAAGAGCAGTTAATTCAATGGTATCAACAAAATAAATTTACTGAACTCTACCAATTATATTGTCCTACATTAAACGTCAAGTTGGATGATAGGCCTGAGTATTATCAAAGTTTTCGACAATGATAAGTTAAGGACTAATAAACAAAGTACAAAATTTCCTGAGTTTGTTTCATGAAATACTTGTTTATTTGTCTTTTCAATACTATACTGCCGAAAATAGAATTCTTCTTTAAGATAATCCATTCAATCAAACGAAAAAACAAAGCCAAATCATAGGAATTTAAATATGTGGTTTAAGCAAGCTCAATTATTTCAATTAAAAAATATCAAGCATTATTCCCTCACAGAATTGTGCGAAAAATTAAGCGAACTTGAATTTAGAGAGTGTTCACCTTCTATACCCTTCGGCGCAGGCTGGGTTTCTCCCATCAATGAGGAGGGAGCTCCACTTGCACAATCTGTTAATGGATATATCATGATTTGTTTGAGAATTGAAGAAAAAATACTACCTTCCGTTGTCATTCGCCATGAGCTTGATAAAAAAATTAAAGAAATTGAAAATGCAGACAATAGAAGAGTGGGGCAAAAAGAAAAATATTCGCTGAAAGATGAAATTACTATTAATTTACTTCCACGTGCCTTTAGCAAATTTACAGAGGTTTACGCTTATATTGATACCAAAAATCACTGGCTCATTCTCGACACCATTAATAAGAAAAAAACACTTTTTTTTACCTCTGCTTTTAGAAAAGTTCTGGGGGATAATATCTATCCATTTTCTAATAAACTAATTTCAGACATGATGACAGTATGGCTTACGCATGAAAATTATTCTTCTTCTTTCTCAATTGAAAAATCTTGCGTTTTGCAAGGGACAAATCATGAAAGCCGAATTATTCGTTGTAAAGAGCAAAACTTGTTTGCCAACAGTATTCAATTACTGATTAAAGATGGCTGCAAAATTAAACAGCTCGCACTCGTCTGGCAAGATCGTATTAATTTCGTCTTATTGGATGATTTCACTATACAAAGTATTAAGTTTACCGATGAAATCAAGGCTCAAATAAAAGATATGGAAGCGGGGACAAAACAGCAGCAATTTATCGCAGATTTTTTATTGATGACAGAATCATTTGCAGGCTTGTTCAAAGATTTACTACATTTAACGAATGATCCATCAATCGAGGCTAATGATCACTTAGTACCAATGATGCAAAAATTCGGTTCATAGAAATATTTTGATTTTAGAAATGATGTAGGTACAATGATGATTTAAACAATGCATTTATTTCATCAAATAATAATAAAAATAATCAAGGAGATATTCTATGCATCGTAATAAAACCGAAATTCCACGATGCCCCATTTCATTGGAAGAAGTCACTGAAATTCCACCTAGTAATCTTGTATTGTTATCTGACGGCCAATTATATGATAAAACAGTCATTGAAGATTATCTCACGGGAAAAAATAAAAACAGTCCAATGACGAGGCTAGAGTTAACGTCACAAATTGCACATACAGGAAAATTTGCTGTGTATGATCTTATCAATGTTATTAAAGAGCTCCAACAAGAGGTACATGAAAAAGATTTATTAATTCAACACCTACAAAATAAAATCGAATTAGCTCAACATGTATTAAGTAAAAATGACCCTTTGGAAATAAAAAAAAATAATAAACCCATCACCCACCATTTAAAAAGAAAAATTAAAGTAAATAATCATCCACTCGTGAAAACGTTGCTAAATGCTCCCGAAATAAAATCAAATCAAATAAATGAACTAAAAACAATAAAAGAAAATGAGCTAAATAAGTGATGATTATTCATTTAAAATTGAAACGATTAGTTAATAAGGATTTCTCAAAACGTTTGTTTTAAATCCTTAATTTATTTGAATATCCGACATATATAAAAGAAAAAAGAAATTTAAATACAGAATATAAAATTCCAATTTCAATTTTTATATTAACTGATATTGATTTTATAGCAATATTTGGATTATATTCGCTGAGATCACGGATTGGAAATCAAAAATATAAGGACATAACAATGAACTTCAGAAATATAACTCCTCTAGAACGTGTAATAGATGCAAGCGAAGCACTCTATACAATAGGGGCTTTATTACTTAAATGCAGTATGGATTTCTCCTGGTGGGTGATGAAATCAACATACTCTGTCGTATGGACATCAGATGAAGATACCAAAGATGCAGTTTTTCAACATCAAAAAAATACAGAAAAATTAATAAAAGAATTTCAGCAAAAGAAAAATGGTGGACAACTTGCACTAGGTGGTAAATCAACAAACTATTTATTTCGCCCGCGCGATCAGCAAACCATTAAACTTAATAATCTTGGTCGTTTTAATAAAGTTCTTGAAATAAATCCGGAAGAAAAAATTGCCCATGTCGGTGGAATGACTACATTTTACGATTTGTCAAAAGCATCACTAAAGATAGGATTGCTTCCAGCAGTTACACCTGAACTCAGAGGAATTACGATCGGAGGCGCGGTTGCAGGAATGGCAGTTGAGTCATCCAGTTTCAAATATGGATTGCTGCATAACAACATAAGTGAAATGGAAATATTAACTGGAAAAGGTGAAATCCTTAACTGCCGACGCGACAATGAACACAGTGATTTATTTTATGGTGTACCAAACTCTTATGCAACGATGGGCTATGTCATCAGTGCAAAGATAAAGTTAATACCCGCAAGTCCATTTGTAAAATTGACGCATACCAAATTTGATAATTTCGAAACTCTTTTTTTCGAACTCGAAAAGTTCAGCAAAGAAACTAAAAAATATGATTTTATTGATGCCACTATTTTTTCATCGAACCAAATGATAATAACAACCGCCCAATTTGTGAATCAAGCGCCTCATACCAGTAATTACAAACAGAAAGGAATTTACTATAAAAGTCTTCAACAAAATAATGAAGATTATCTTACTACTTGGGATTATATTTGGCGATGGGATGCGGATTGCTTTTGGGCAACCCAAACTAATGATGGAAAACCAACGATATTACAAAAAGCATGGTTCCGAAATTTATTTGGAGAGATTGTTCTTCGCACGGATCGTTTGAAGATGCTTGGGAAAATTGCGGGGGAGTTTCATGAAAACATTATGAAATTTTTTCACTCTTTAACTCCATCAAAACAGAACTCAAAGCATTATCATGAATCCATTATACAGGATATCGGTATTCCCATTGAAAACTGTGCTGATTTTGTCAGATGGGTAGATAAGAATTTAAGTATTTATCCCATTTGGGTTTGCCCTATACTTGATCCAAGTTCTCCAAAAGAGTATCCATTATGGAAATTTAGTGAAGATAAACTGGCATGTGATATAGGAATTTTCAGTGGCAAAAGTTCCAAAACAACTCATGAAAAAGGTTTTTATAATCGTCAGTTAGAATGTGAAATCCAAAAGCAAAATGGCAAAAAATCACTATATTCACGTTCTTACTTTAGTAGAGATGATTTTGAACGAATTTATTATGGTGGAAATGCTTATAATAAGCTGAAAGAAAAATATGATCCAAATAACTGTTTTCCCACGCTTTATGAAAAGTGTGTACTTAACCGTTAAAAATACGCTGGCATGACACGGACGATGAAGACTGGTAAAATTGCTGCAATACTTAAGGGATAGAAGGTTCATATGCTACAAATTCATAAAAAAAGATTTTTCTTTCATTTAACACGCAATATGTTATTTGGATGTATTAGTATCTGCATTGCACTTTATATCGGAATGCTTGGATATCATTTTTATGAACATATGAATTGGGTAGATTCTTTTTCTAATGCATCCATGATCTTATCAGGCATGGGACCGCTCACTCCACTAGTTACGACTAGCGGAAAAATATTTGCAGGATGTTATGCGTTATTCAGTGGCCTTGCCTTTATCGTTTTAGTTGGCATGATGTTTGCGCCAATTATCCATCTTTTTTTTCTAAAAATTCATATTGAAAGTAAAAATGAGTAATAAATTTATCATATAAAAATTAAAAAGGAGCTGTAAATGAGTACTACACGAATACCGAAAGAAGAAAATAAACCAACCGGTTGGGGATCATTTTTTTCTTTTCCGCAATGTCATGTAAAATTAAGAATAATTGGTGATAAACATCATGCTGTCACTATAGAAAGTCCTTGCGATGAACTCGAAAATAGATTGAAAGATCCACTTCCTTCTGCTTCTTTGTTAGAATTAGAACCAACTGCTGATTTAGAGATAACTGAAAAAAATTCGTGGTTTTTTAAAGAAAGCAGTAAAATTGTATATTCAGAACAAAATTTACCTGCAAGAAATGCATGTGAAATATTAAGAGCTATTAGCAAACGGTATTGATAATTATCTTTCAATAACATTTCGTAATATTTGATAATGCGAGCCATTGCCTAACTGCAGAGCAGAACAGCGCTGTGCCATATTTTTTGGTAGACAAAAAGAATAGAATCAGTCAAAGTTTACTTCGGCATCTAAGTCGTTTGTATCGAGATCAATAAAAGGAATATGATGATGAATGGATTCGTCAGTAGAATTTTAATTTATGCGCTGGTCATTTTTGCGATTTTTGGTTTAACTTCGCCACTCTATGCTGCCAAACCACAAACGATTCCTGCGCTTCAACAATGGACAGATGGAACGGGCAGTTTTACTTTCGGATCTACTAATCGAATTGTTTTAAATCAGACAGATGCCGCAACACTGACTACCACAGCGCAAGTTTTTCAAAGTGATATTGCTGCATTGAAAGGTTCTACTTTGCCTATTGTGAATGGTTCTTTATCAACTTTACAGGCGGGCGATATATTTCTTTCTCTAGGTGCGACGAATTCTACCTTGGGAACGGAAGGGTATAACATGGTCATCACTGATAGAATTATTATCAGTGCTCCCGCAGACGCAGGTGCTTTTTATGCAACGCGAACCATACTGCAATTATTAAAACAAAGTAACACGATAGCAGGCGGTACTGCTGTCGATTATCCTCGTTATCCCGTGCGCGCTTTACACGTAGATAATGGCAGATTATTTGTGACTGTTGATTGGTTGGAAAACCACATTAAAGAACTTGCCTTTCTTAAGATGAATATTTTTCATTGGCATCTTGCAGAATGGAACAATTTCCGTTTTCAAAGTGATACCCATCCAGAAATTGTTGCTAAACAATATTATACCAAAGCACAAGTGGCACAAATGATGGCGCTTGCCGCTCAGTATCATGTCACGATCATTCCCGAATTTGAAATGCCGGGTCATATGAATTGGTTATTGGATGTTCACCCCGAATTGGGAGTTGTCGATAATCAAGGAAATGTAAATTCCGATGATTTAGATTTAACAAATCCAGCTTCTTATACCTTCGTAAGCGATTTGTTGAATGAGTGGCTTCCTTTAATTCCCGGACCTTATTTTCATATGGGAAGTGATGAATACATCACAAATTATGCGCCGTATCCTCAGTATACCACTTACGCCCAAGAAAATTTTGGGCCAAACGCGAATGCGCAAGATGTCTATTTACATTTTCTTAATTGGGTAGATGGGATTGTTAAGAGTTATGGCAAAAAAACCTGGGCCTGGGACGATAATAAAACAGGTGGGTCAGCCTTTACACTGAATAAAGATTTCATGTTAGATTCTTGGACTTTTGCCGCGCAAACAGAATTAAGTGAAGGTTTTTTTCTGACTAATAGTGCGCAAGCTTCATTATATTATGTTTGGTATACCGATTGGCAGCCGATGCAAACAGAGCTTTATCAGCAATGGGCACCCAATCAATGGTCCTATGGTAATGCAGGTCCAATAGCGCCTTATGCTTCTGGATTACTCGGCGCAAAAATGGAATTGTGGTTTGATAATAATCAGTGTGAAGAATATTCTATGGCATGGGGCATGCATTATGCCTTGCGCACGATGGCTCAGCAAACGTGGGCTTCTTCACAAATATTTACGCAATATACAGACTTTCAAACATTCTCTGATAACTTAGGACATGCACCGGGTACAACTTTCCCGACGACTTTACCTCCCATCGTCAATCCTAATGGACCTTATACCGCTGAATTAGGTAGTAGTATTGCTTTCAGCAGCGCAGGAACTTCTGCCCGAAATGGCACACTTGCAAAATACAGTTGGAATTTTGGAGATGGCGGAACCAGCACGCAAGCGAATCCAACTTATACCTATACTAAAGCAGGTAATTTTACAGCAGAATTGATTGTCACTGACAGCAATGGGATGACTGCAGGGAATCAAGCGATAGTTTCTATCGTGACGGGAGTCGCAGTCAATATCAGCCCTTCCACTGCAAAGTTGCTTCCTAATGGAACGCAAGCTTTTACGGCAACTGTTACTGGCAGTTCAAATGCCGGTGTTACATGGGCCGCTACCGGTGGTACGGTTTCTAGTGCTGGTTTATATACCGCGCCAGCTGGAACCGGCTCTTATACAGTGACTGCGACTTCGGTTGTAGATAATACGAAATCAGCTTCAGCGGCTATCACTGTTGCGACAGCACCACCTCCTGGTAGCAATTTAGCTTTGAATCAACCCACGACGGCAAGCAGTTCTTACAGTACTGCCTATGCTCCTTCGATGGCAACTGACAATGATCCTAACAATACACGTTGGTGCGCAAGTGGTGGAAACAATGGTGAATGGTTAGTGGTGGATCTTGGTGCCGCTTATACTTTGAATGGAACACAGGTCAAATGGGAAAGTAATGGCGTTTGGCAATATAAAGTAGAAGTTTCAACGGATAATGTTAATTGGAAACTGGTGGTTGATCGAACCGCAAATACTGCTGCAGCACAAATCTATAATGATGCTTTTTCTTCGTCTGGTCGGTATGTGCGTATCACTGCAACCACCAATCAACCGGGACATTGGGCATCCATTTATGATTTTGAGGTTTTTGGTAATTCCACTGTACCACCTCCACCGCCTCCGCCACCACCACCAACCTCAGTTGATTTAGCATTAAATCAACCGACAACGGCAAGTAGCATCTATAGTTCGGCATATAGTGCGGCAATGGCGACTGACAATGATCCTGTCAATACTCGCTGGTGCGCAAGCAATGGTACGAATGGACAATGGTTAATCGTCGATTTAGGTGCGGTTCACAATCTCACGGGTACTTCCGTAAAATGGGAAAGTAATGGCGTTTGGCAATATAAAATTGAAGTCTCTAATGATCATTCCACATGGCTTCTCGCTATTGATCAAACAGCCAATTCGACTGCAGCACAAACTTATAATGATACCTTCACTTCATCAGGAAGATATGTACGTATTACTGCAACAACCAATCAACCTGGACATTGGGCATCTGTTTATGATTTTGAAGTGTATGGATCGTAAGAATATTTCAAGTAGACTACTCGCGGCGTTTGCCGTGAGTGGTTCGTGTTTAACGAAGTCTTGACGGTATCTCCTTTGCAAACTCAAGCTTTAATGTTTACTTTCCAAGCTTCTATCTAGGAGAAAAGTTATGTTTCAATGGAAAAAAAGAGCTTTTATTTCGGGTATATTTGTACTAGCAAGCACACAGGCTTTAGCTGGACAACCGATTATGATTATTACCCCTAACATGACCTCTGTTGATTTGCCTAATTCAGGAACCGCTACGGTAAGTTATACAGTAACTAATAATACACCGCAAAATCAGAAACAATTTAGCATTTTTGCTGATTCAAATATTAGTGATAAGGCGGCAAAAAAAGCCATCAGCGTACAAAACAATACTTGTACTGGCGTAGTCTCTCCACAACAAAGCTGTGGATTTGATATATTATTAACAAGTAATTCTAATTTAAAAAGTAATTTTGTATTATCACCTAAAGTATGTGCCTATAATAATTTGGTGTGTTCAGAGCCTGATGTACAAAACCGCGTACAAGTGAATCTCGTTAATGCCCCTCCTCCTGTACCTTTAAAAGCATACGTATGTGATGGTTCGGATAATTTGGTGTTTGAATGCACAGTTTCGGCTGGCAGTCTTACCAATTGCGTATCTACTGGGTCAGATTTTTCTGATCCAGGATATAGCGCAATTAATGCAGACAAGACACTTTTTTATGTGGTGCAACCATTTACAGATAATATAACAGTCTGTAGTTTTTCTTTGACTGGCGATTTGAATTGTTCTGTTGTTACTGTTCCTGTTCCTATGTCAAACTTACTTTCTGGCGCTATTGCGGTTCATCCTTCCAATCAATTTATCTACGTAGCTGATACGCATAGCCCAAGTAACATTTATAAGTGCGACACAGATTTTAATGTATGTGAAGTCTCCTCCTTAACAATGGATAGGAACAGCGATCTCACCATTGATCCCACCGGGACTTATATTTATATACCTCAATCCAATGGTTCGTTGAAAAATTGTAGTTTTCTGGGAAATGGGGATATTAATAATTCTTGCGTTTTTTCACCTGCACCTGGACCGAGTCAAACTCTTAAAATTGCTATCAATGATACTGAAACATTAGCTTATGTCGTAGGTCAGGGAACACAAGAGGTTTTTTTATGTGAGCTAGCGATAGACGGAAGTCTCAGTACATGTAGTCCACAAGCTTCTGTGCCTGCACATATGTATACGGATATAGCGCTTACTCCCGATGGAACCTACGCTTACATATCGACAGACACTACTATAGTTCAAGGTTGCCCAATTTTACAAAATGGTACATTAGGCGTATGTGTTGAGAATTCATCTTTCTCAGAATCTGGCGGTATTGTTTTTCGATAAGCAGAAGCGCTTATTTCAAGTGAACTACTCACAGTTTTAGCCGTGAGTAGTTGAGTTGATTGATTAAAAAATCCATGTGGATTTATTTGGGCTGATTTTTCTTGTAATTCCTTTTTAAATTGATCCCATATTTTATGATTTAATTTTTCGGGAGCAACATCAACTAAAGAGGGTGTCGGTCTTATCTTCGAAAACCAATGCATTTTAACTGGATCAACTTGTTTCAATAATCCATTATTAAGGACGTAAAATTTAATATGTTGTTGAACATTTCGATCATGCCAATGTTGTTTGACCCATTGTAATTCTTTTACAGTTGCATCACTCAGTTTGTCATTAAACATGCCAATGACAAAATGAATGGTTTTGTTTTTCAAAGTTGCAAAAAATTCTAATCCACCTAAACAGATATTCCATAGAGTTTTAAGACGAAGGTCATCATTGTCATTTTCATGCTGATCAATTCGACCTAAGGGTTCCAAATATTTAGGATTTTTTGATAGAAATGCATGATATTCTTTTAATATTTTTTTATAAGCTTCCGACTGAGTTTCAGTGAGTTCTTTTGATAAAGTTGATGGATATTTAATAACATCATGATATTGATCAACAATACGGGGTAACATATTTTGTTTTTCGGGATTGGGAAATAAAATTGAAAAAGGCCGTTTATCACCAATACGAAAATAATGCTGTTTCAAAGCAATTTCTGCTAATTTCCGCCGATCCTGCGAACAGCCATAAAGCAAATCACCTTCTTGCCAATTCAATATTTTCCAATTTTGTAATGCTTTAATCAGTTGTATAGAAGAAGTAGGTTGAATATTTTTAATTTTCTTAATAGCTTTATTATATGTATCATTATGTAAAATGGTTTCAATGGCTGCGACAAAATTCTTTTCTGTAAAACTAGGCCGTGAAAATAATTTTGATTGTGTGTTGATGACTAATTCACGATTTTTTTCTTCATGCAAAAATGAAATACCAATCTTGGCATTAGAAATATATTCAGCACAAATATGTTGATCACCAAAAAAAGGAATTGCTATCATCGGGGTATTTGTATGAATCGCCTCATTCATGCTGTTACCGCCTGCATGTGTAATAAATAAGTCACAATCCTGCAACAATTCTGATTGAGGTATGGACTCATAAATATGAAAATTTTTAGGTGTTATATTCAAGACGTTCAATTCCTTGATAGGTCTACCCGTAGAAATAATAAATTCATAATCGGGATGGTTAGCATAATTTTTTAATAATATTTCAAAAATGTTATTTACAAAATGTTTTACTGAATCTTCGTGATCCCACAAATTTTTTGTAACAACCGTGCCGAGCGAAAAATATATTATTTTTTTATTCTTCAGTTTTAAATTCTTGATTTTTTTCAAAATCGAATGTTCATTCATATCATTATTCATCTCAGGACGCATAAACACGTAATTTTCCGTATTTTTTCTTTCTTCCTGATATTTTTTTTCATTCATTAATCCTGGCCATGTCCAGATGATATTGTTAAAATCAGAAGGGATAAAAAAACCATCAGAAACCATTTCCAGATGATTGATTAAATCGATATGATATTTTTTTTCTAATAATTCAAAATATTCTTTATTTTGTTCCAAGCTTTGTTGAAACAAAATATTATGTTTATTAAAATTGCCAAGAATGGCGGGTACCGAACAAATGACTGGAATGTGTAGCTGTTTTCCAGCGATAAAGCCTTCCGGAGAAAAAAAATCATAAATAATATAATCACTCCCTTTAGCATTTTCTATTACAGAATCTGTTAACTTGATCGCACGTGGAAATGTGAAATCCATCGGCGCACTACTTTGAATATCTTTTTCATCATTCAAGATGATAATTTTAATCCCACAACTTTTTAGTTTTTCTATTTCAGTTTGTGTCAGATTTACATTTTTCCAACCCGTAATGATCATGGTAATTTCAATGTCTGGATTTGTTTTTTTAATTTCTTCCCCCCATTTTGCTAGAATCTTATAATGCCCATAAAACGGCACAGTAACCATTGTTAATTTAAGCTTTTGTTTTATAGTTGATGCAAACATAAATTTCTCCGAAGAATGTTTTAATGATGAATAGATGTGTTGTCACAATGTTTTGATGCAACAGATGAATCAGAACATTCCAGTCGAGTAAGATAATAATCTTGCGTCCAGCGTGAGCTCGTGGCATCGATAGGAATGATTTCAATATCTTTATCAAGTTCGATATCGTATTTAACAAGTTCTGATAAAGCTGTTTTGAAAACAATCTCATTAAAATTAGCAGCTGCTGGACAAGAACGCTGTCCTAGAGAAAAAGGCATAAAATACTTATCTGCTTCTTTTTTTAAGAAACGCTCTGGCGTAAATTTTTCTGGTTGATCCCAGTATTTTGGATCATGATGAATGCGACGAATAGGTGCGAATAATAATGCACGATTTGACATTTGATATGTTTTATGATGACCTTTATTATCCGTAATATTCATATTGATAGGTTTAGATATCTGTCGTATGATGACTGCTGTCGGCGAAATATAGCGTAAACTTTCTTTATAAATACAATGCAAATAAGGTAAGGCACGTAGCGTAGTAAGATTATATTCTTTAACTTCTTGCAATTCTAAACGAAGTTTGTTTAAAATCTCTGGATTTTTGCTAACATAAATCCATGCTGCCATTATTAATGTTGATAAATTTGCTTCAACTAATAAATTGGAAACACTGCGGGTTTTTTGTAATTTATCTAAGGTATCTTTTCCCTCGGTTATTTTGGCTTTTTCATTGCTGTAATTATCTCCGTGTAAAATATTTTCAGAGAACTTTGCCAGTAGTTTATTGTTCAGCTTACTCATTTCTTTAACAAAATGAGCAAACTTCTCTGTGTTTGGATTTTCTTCAGACAATGCGCATCCCGCCTGACGAATGACTTCTGCATCTTCAAATGAAATCTCAGGAATCCCTAGCACACAATTACCGATAACATTAGCAGTAAAATAGCTAATATTCGTTTGTAAAGAATATTCCAACTTCCAATTTTCTAAGACTTTTTTTATTAAAATGCGACTTTGGTTAAATGTATTCTCAATGGCATGTATATCAGATAAAAACGGTTTAATTCTTTTCCTATTTTCTATCGCTTTTTCACCTTGCATATTGATAATATTTTCTGTGCCAGCCATTTTTTCTATCATTACGAGAGGCTTCCGTGCTAATAAATCAGGATGGGGGCCATTGCCTTGTTTAGTCACCTCCATTATGTTTTTTTTATCCCCCGCCACAACCACTAGCGAATTTTCAAATGGAAACAGGCCAACATTTTGAGATAGACCTTCTGCTGTAGCCTTTTCGTATAGTTCATTTAATGCAAAATGCTCATTTCCTTCATAATAACGTTTCCATTCATCCGTAATCATTTTCGGTGTTAAAGTAAATAAAGCACTTTGTATTCTACTAATCATTTTTTTTCCTCCAATTGATGACTTATCTTAAGAGTAAAATTAAATGATGTGTCCCCGTAGTAGCTACGGGGATCAGCTTCATGCTATATTTTTAAGGATTTATATTATCCATATGAAGAAGAAGTTATGGGACCAAAATTAACTAAAATAAATCCAGAAGCATTGCTTATACGCCATCATGATGGCATCAAATTTATATCGTCCTACAATGATTACAAATCACCCAATAAACAGACAGTTGAATCTTTATCACATTTACCTTTCAGCTTCTATTTGTTAGACGGTCACGGACGTACAAATAGCATTAATAAAGAAGGTGCCATCATTTGCGGTTTTAATTCCGCTGAAGAATCGATTGGAAAATCAATTGTAGACGTAGGTACAAAGGAAAGCGCCGAAAAGTTGATTGAAAACTGCCATTCAGTAATCACAAACAAATCTTCTAAAATATTTGAAGAAATACATATACGAAAAGATGGCTATCAACATCAATTTCTTTCAATAAAATATCCCTGGTATAATGAAAAAGATGAAATAATTGGAATTTGTGGTTTTTCTATTGCGCTCGGCAGACATTCATTGGCAGAGTCACTCACCATACTGACAGAAATAGGTATTTTCAATCATCCCACCAACTATCAACAATCAACTTTCATTTTAAATAACACCATGATGAATAAACTGACAAAAAGAGAAATGGATTGTTTGCATTATACGGTAAGAGGATTCAGTGCTAAACGAATTGCTCGTGTATTAAATATTTCTTTTCGAACCGTTGAAGAATATATAGCAAACATACGTTTTAAATTCGGTGCTTCCTCAAAAGCTGAGTTAATTGATATGGTATTAGAATGAGTCAACGACATAATTTTTTAACCGATACTACGATACCGTTTGCAGGTTCTACTGCTAAGATTTTCGATCTGTATTTCTCTACACCAGACGATATTGATGAAAGAAAATTTTCAGAAAAATATATATCTATGAATCCAGAATGTCCTACTGATTTTAAAAATATTAATTCTATAAACCCTAAGAAAGGAGGAGCAAATATTGGTAGCAATATTTCAGTATACGATAAAAAAGGTAAAAAAATTACATTTACCATTAAACAAGGGAGAAATATAGGACATACCTTAGCAGATATTTTTGGATTTCTGGTGATGAATAGATTGTTACAAGAAAATAAAAGCGATTTTAAAGAAACTAAAAAAACAATCATTGCACCATCATACATGGTTTTTAAAGCTGAAGAAAAGAAGCCAGTGTTAATAGAAGAAGAAACTAAGAAAATTTGGTCCGCGAGTGAATGGTCAGAAGATCAATTATCATTTGCAGCTTGTCAATTATTTGGCTTAGAAAAACGTACATTGATGGCAGGCACCTTTAATAAATATTTATTTGTTAATCTTCGTGCACTAAATGAAAAATGCCAATTAGGGTTAGAATTTGTGGTACTCGCAGCTATCTATACTGCAGATTTTGATCTTCATTTAGAAAATATTTTATTTAAGATGAATACAACAAAAGTTGAATCAACTCACAAATTACAAGTAGATACTTTAATAGAAGAATTTAAAAATATTCTTAAAATGCGTGCTAAATTCACCGAAATAGAATATTTGAATAAACTGATAAATTTGATTCAAGCGCTTCAAGTATTGGGTGTTTATTGCTATTTTCAAAAAATTGATCATGACAATGCATTCAGACACTTTTGCAATTCACACAAAAAGGTTTTATTAAAAGATGATAAAACATCTCCTCTATATTTTTCTAAGCATGGTATCGAAACGCAAGCCACCCTACATATCGCTGAATTAACTGGACTGGATGAAAAAGCTATTGATCAATTGTTATTATCCGATAGTGCTATTAAATTTTTGAAAAAAAATACTTTGCATAAATATATCGATATTATTAAATTATCTGCTGAAATACAATTTCAACATATTCAGAATGCGACATCTTATATGAATATATCGATAGAAGATAAAAAAATAGTTGAATATCAATTATTAAGTCAATTTTATTATTTCATATCTGAGCTAACATTTGAATTAAACAAAGATATGCAAATAGATGCGCAAATTCAATTATTAAAACATCAGATATTAGAAAAATTAATTATCGGCGCAACTTACAAAATGAATGATCTTTATATTCAATTATATGAAAGACTGAAAAAAAAGAAAATAGGTGAATTTACAATAAATCTAACTTGTTTCGAATCTTTTTTATTGGAACAATTAAAAATATGTCACGCCGAATATATACAACGACAATGGAAAAACATTAAAGATCAATATATGAATGGAAAGAAAAAGATGTGCGGAATTTTTACATCATATAGCCATGACTCTCAGGTGTTAATATATCATTTAGAAGCCATTTTTTTGGTTCTCAATAAAAAATCCGAAATGTATAATGCAATATCTTATAAAAATACTTTATTAATAATGATCTTTGATATGACTTCCACTTATTTACTTAACAACAGCCATCGCAGACTTGGCAAAATCATGAGTCAAGAACTCAATGTGTTAAATTTTAAAAAATTGAGCAAGATTATTCAAGATGAAAGGGCTCAAATGACAAGGCTAACAGAAAAAGCAGAAAAATTTAGATTGAAGCGAGATAAATTAAGGAAAGAGTTTCGTCAACATCTCCTTCAAAGAGAGGATTCATCCATAAAATTTTATTCACCAGGAATGTAGTTTTTTTAATAAAATGATTCATAATTAAAAATGAGGATGCTAAATCATCTCAGCCGAGTAAATCAAATCAACGCTGATTTTAATAGCAGGGTTACAATAATCTTGACTGTCTTTGTTGAGAGACAAGTCAAGATTTATTACAAAGCGCCTTATTATAAGTATTGTTTAGTAGATTAAACCCAATCATTTCAATATTACACGCTAATAAACGTAAAAGTGTTCCTGCTTTAAGTGCTGCTATTCCATGCTTGTTATAAGCTTTTTTCATTGCTTGAAAAGATGAATGAAATGCTTCTTCAGATGGATCTGATTGTCTCATGACAGCAGCAAGATCAAAAGGAACCACCATACAGGTAAATAAAGTCGCTGGAATTGCTGCACCTAAAACAGTTGTTGCGAGATGATGTGATGGTCCAGATCCAGGTATTGATTTATCGAGCATAATTTTAAGTTCGGGCGAAGTGACTAATAAACTACTGACAAAAGCCCCATTTCGAATTGCCATTGGAAGCACGCCCGTATAAAAACCTTTTGGTCCAGATTCATTCAATACCCTCATAAATGCTTTGATTGGAGATTCGCAATACTTTTGAGCAGCAATATTTGTAGCTTCGTAAGGATTTGCAAAAATAGCCGTTGCACTGCCTGTAATAAAACCAGCAGAAAATTTTTCAGCTAAATTTGGATCTCTTTTGTTTATCGTTTGTATCTTCGTAAGTAATGTATTCAGCATCCACTCAGCAGCAGGTATCAGTGGTTGCATAGTAAAAATATTTGCAGTAATTCCGCGATAGTAATTACGCTTACGAAAAAAAAAGTTAGAGTGAGATAAATCGCCAGGGGATTTACTTTGCAAAATTTGTGCTCGTTGATAAAGGCTTCTTTCAAAAAATGGGTACCAGAAAGGAAGAATAGACAATGATGCTGCTGATGCCGAAATTTCTTTTCCCCAAGATTCAGTTATTTTTTTCCTTGATTCAGACATACTTAACATTCCTTTTTTACAAAAATTTTTCGGTTACGAAAACATTTTTACATATCTTAATATTAATTATAAGTGTATCACAATGCCAACCCTCTTTTAAAAAGTTTCAAAAGAGGGTTATATATTAATATTTTTTATTCGGGGGAGTGTGTTTTAATCTCCGAGCGAAGTTGAGAGATTGTGGGTAATGTTGGGTTTGCTTTGAATAAATTATTTAAAAATCCTCCACAAGAAGGTGTTTCCGGAGTTGCTGCTTTAATCAGAGCCTTGCATGTTGCATTGGTCGCCAAATCAATCGCCGTTCTTCCAAATTTCGGATAATGTACTTCAGCTTTATGACTTAATAATATTTCAATGCCTTCAATGCTGTTACTCTGCGCTGCGTTCATCAATGCTGTTGTACCATAATTGTCTTGAATATTAGGATCGGCTTTCGCTTCTAATAAAATAGTCAAAACCTCGGGATAATCTTTTTTAAAATCATAAAGAGAAACTTGATGAAGCATGGTCCTACCTTGACTGTCCTTCCTATTTGGATCTGCTTTAGCTTCAAGCAATGCTTTTATACACGGAACTTTTTTAGTGGCATCTTTAGTCTTAAAAGAAGAATGATATCCTGCTAAATTCATAAGCGCCGTCACTCCTAAATAATTCGCAGTATCCAACTCAACTTTAGCATCTAACAAACATTTTAACATCGTGAAATCACTATCCTTAGCAGCCAACATCAAGGGAGTATATCCATCTTTTGTAACTTCAAGATTAGGTTTAGGCAGAACCTTAGTCAAAAAAAATTCTAATTCTTCTATTTTTTTATTTTCAATTAAATAAAAAAGATCAGCTTTTTGCAATTTTTGTTGATTATGTTGATTAATTTTTTCATGAAATTCCCTATAACTTATCATATTGTTACTCCAATAGTTAAAAACGTCATCTTTGTGTTAAATAAATCAATTGCAAAGTTATATAAAAAATATAACATTGGCGAAGAAAAAAATACTTAATAGTTAATTATCTTTGAATAAAGCATTAACTTAAATATTTTAAAGCTACCATTATTAATAATACATATTTAATTTTTTAAAGGAATAAATAAAATGTATAGCAATTCCAATCTAACTTATAATTCTGATGCTGATTCTTCATCTAGTTCGAATAATTTATTGTTTTTTCTTTTTTTTGCTACTATAAGTATATTTGCAATTGCAAGACTCGCTGAGTCAAGCAATCGACTGAATTATGAAAGTCGTAGTACGCGAATAATAGCAGGTTTATTGCTATTTTTTACTCGTATGATGCATGTGAAAAATGAAAATTTAGAAATTCCTGATGCCAAAAAAACATTAATCACAGTAGGCCCTCATCGAACTGGTTGGGAGCCATTTGCTTTAGCCTCAGAAATGAAGGGTACGGCACCACAATTTCTTGCGACAGATGCTTTTAATTTTATTCCCGGCATTCCTCAATTTATGAAAATGTTTAAAGCGATACCGGTAAAAATAAATCGCATTAAAACCGAAAGTGGCAAAAGTGCCAACTCAAGTGCGATAGAACAGGCGAGTAAAGTTCTGAGTGATGATGGTTGTGTTGCACTTTTTCCGCAAGGTAATTTTTCAAGAATAGATCAGGCGCCGCCGATCGTTTATCCGGGCGCAGCTAGGATTGCATTAAAAAATAATATACCTATTCTTGTTGTTAGACTAGATGGTTTTTGGAGTTTACAAAATCCAATCATTCCTTTATGTATTCGTAATAGTATTTCTTATCGTGCATTTTTTTCTTTGCTTCATATGAATAATATCAGTGTCACATTGTGTTCTGTCATCGATTTTCATTTAAGACCTGAGAATGCGCATCTCACTGATGAAGAAAAAATCGAAGAAATATGTGCAGAACTTTATGCTTACTATCGTCATACAGAAGATTTAACGAAAGAAGAAATTCATTCTATTAAAACAGAAATATCTCATAAAACTCATCTTTTAACTTGGAATAATGCCAAAGAAAACAACTTAAAAGAACTGAATAACTTAAAAAAAGAAGATACGGAAGACAAGTCTATGATTGCAACGAAAAAGAATCGATAAATATAGATTTAATTAATTTTTTATTTATAATAACATCAACGATAAGGATATTTATCGTTCTATTATACGATAATAAATAGAAATAATTATTACAACAACTAAGGATTTAATAATGCCAATAATAAAAAATGATGATGGTTCATCCACAATTTCAGGAAAAGAGTACGATCAACTACATGCATTGCAAAAACAAATTGAAAAAAAAGAATCTATTTTAGGTATCGTTAAAGAAATTGATTCTGAAAATTTAAAAATCATTTTAGATTGGCATCTGCCCTATATCACAGATGATTTACATAACACAGACTATCTTAAACCAGTTCATATAGCGGCGAAATACGGCAACTTGATTGCCACGATAGAACTTGCTGCCTTAGGCGTAACATTTAATACATTTTCAGGAAGTTATGGAGAAAGTCCACTGCATTTTGCCGCAGAATATAATCATCCTGAAATAATCGAATACTTAGTCAAAGGAAAACATCTCCCCATTGATATTACAACAAAAAAAACAGACTATTATGATAGCAAAGCAGTGACTCCACTATTTAAATGCGCCGTGCGTGGATCGATAGCAGCCGCCACAAGATTAATTTCATTAGGCGCTAATGCAAATTATCAAGATTCAAAAGGTAGCACCCCACTACATTATGCATGCGAATATGGTTTTTTCTGGGAAAAACCAGAAGTTGTTTTTCAGTTTATCAGCATGTTGCTTGAAAAAGGCGCTGATCCTACATTAAAAGGTCACGATAATCTTGGTTATATAAAAACGCCGATTGAAATGATTAATAAAAATGAAGATCGTATTAAAATGCAGCAATTACAAAATAAATTTTATCCGAAACAGATTTCACTCATTCCAATGTTTAAGAGAGAAGATAAAGCGCCTGAATCTACATCAAATTCCGAGCCAAAAATGGAAATTGATAAGAGTTTTGCAAGACCAGGTCAATAAGTGAGGTAAATTCCATTACAATTAAATGTGATACCTGTCATGCCAGCGTGTTTTTATGCCACCTAGAAACATTGCTGGCAGGCATCCAAGGGGCTTTTGTTAGATACCGATTAGATGTCAGCCAGCGGACCAAGAAAAACAATAAATAATTATTGTTTTTCCATAATTAATTATATATAAACACAATCCGTCCATATTGCACTACATTACATATACTACTATGATTAACATTTAAAAAATTTTAAAAAATTATTATAAAACAAGAAAAAGGAATTCTCATGCAATCCCAACAAGAATTAAAAAGCAGAAATGAACAAATTACGTTACTTTTGAAAACGATTTTTAAACATCCCACAGAAATAGAAAAAATCAATTCTTTATTTTATTCATTTACTAAAGAATCAGGACAAATTGCCTTATTTACAGCAGACTATCAAAAAAAAATTGATGAATACATCATACTGAAGCTATTAACAAATGATGATGGGATTGATTCTGAAATTCAATTGCTAAAATCACATGGCTTGATTTCCCCAGATGCCGAAGAAATTTTTTATACTTCACAAAAAAATGGTTGCAATTTAAAAAATATTTACGCGAAATTTCCCGAAGCATTGCAACAATTTATAGTAAATATGGCTAAGGATAACTTTACTGCAATATCAAATAGAGAAGTTTTTTTTAATCTATTCAATCAAATATTTTCTTCTCCTGAAATCAGTATGCTCGCAGCCCCGCATTTTGCGAAATTAAATTGGGTGCGTTTTGGTGCGAACGGCGCATGTTCTGAAAGATGGTCGACATTAGCTGATGCGGTGATTCGTCAGAGTAATTTGCATAAGCATCACCCGCAACTTTTATTAAAACCCGCAAAGGTTTCTGTAAAGATCCCCGACACTTACCATTTTGATAGTAAAGAATGGAAATTGGAGTGTTTATTAGGAAGAACAGTTCTTTTTAAAAATTCCCATAATAATATGGTAGCGTTTAAAATCCAAAAAAAGGATGAAAGTGAAAAAGAACTTCAACGAGAATTTCATACTGCTTCTTATCTTAAAAAACATGCAAATGTCATAAAATTACAAAGCGCAATTCACGAACCAAAAGCAATCGTTGCTATTCCTGATATGAAAATTTGGTTAAATGAAAATGCTTTAACAACTGAAGAAGCAAAACAACTTTCGCTTTTAGTTGATTTTAATAAAACTAATATGGCTTATATCTATGAGGTGCCGCAAAAGGAAAATGGTTGTTTTACCTATTTACATGATATTACTATTTCAGATCAGGATTTTAGAAAAGCAAATCGAATTATTGTCAACGATTTAATTCGACTATTAAAATATGGATTTTATTATCATCAACTTGCAGATATATTTCATACACAAGATAAATCTCGTTATGATAAAGGTCGATATCGAATGTTTGTCAATCTCATTAATAAAACCAATTACGGTAAAGGACGTTTAGATCAATGGCTGAAGGCAGTCGAATGGTGCAATTTACGTAAAACAGGATTAGTTGATTGGGGTGACTGGATTCCATTGGCAGAATTATTCAATAATCAAAGTGATTTTGTTCGTAACAATTTTGGGATTCCTTATTCTGGTAGATGGGTGCATGTTCTGACTCCTGAAGATAACATCGGCAATCTTGCTCTCGTTAATACGATTGCTGAGTATTTATTTGTTTTGGAACTTTGCGCCGGACGTAGAGGTCGTATGCTAAGCCAAATCCATCCCGAATCCCAGAAAATAATTTGGGCAAATTTGGCTGAGCTAATGCTAGATAATTGTGCGCAAGCGTTAGGTATATTTTTTAATATTTCAGAATATAAAGTCCGTGATATTTTAACTCAATGGATCAGCTTAGATAGATATGCTGAACAAATGCAATTTTGGATGACGGATCAATACATTCCTTATGTTGCAAAAGACACTCCTTTTCCTTCTTCATTATATGGACCTGAAGTCGATGCATTGAGTGTAATTGCTCGATATCACTGGGGTACATTTAATGAAAAAACAGGTTGTGCTTGTAATGAAAAAGATCCGGATCTAGGGCCTTATAATGGACAATTTCCTATTAAAGAAGAAGACAAGCTTTTCCACGTGGTCGCTATTTTCCTGCTTATTATTCAAAATCAGCACGATTTAAATTTAGAAAAATTAGCCCAATCTGATAAAGCTATCTCAGAAAAAGATTATTTTGAAGCTAAAAAAAGCTTAGAAAAATGCAATGAATTATTCAAGCAGGCTCCACGCAAGCACGTAAAAACATTGCATCGTTTAAACGAATTAATGAAAGAAGAAAAGCCTGGGCAAAAACGAGATGAATTGAATCAGTTAATACAATTTCATCGAGATGGACTAACAAAATATTATGGCAATAAATGGCTTAGTTGTTATCGAGCCAAATCAGTATCCAAAGATATTACTCCAAATAATCATGGCCTAAAAAAAAGAAAAAGTTGTCTTTAGGATACGTCGACGATCCATTATAATTGTACCCATATCAGGATATAAGGACATTCCTATGTTAAATACACGTTGCTGCATTGTCGGCGGTGGTCCTGCCGGGATCATGTTAGGATTTTTATTGGCAAAAGCTGGGATTGATGTCACTGTATTAGAAAAATATCCTGATTTTTTTCGAGATTTTCGAGGGGACACTATCCATCCTGCTACTTTAGAAATTTTATATGAACTTGGTTTACTCGATGATTTTTTAAAACTGCCGCATAATAAAACTTATCAATTGTCGGGGGAGGTTGGTGGGAAGAAAATACAAATGGCGGATTTTTCTCATCTTAAAGTGCATTGTCCTTTTATTGCTTTTATTCCACAATGGGATTTTCTCAATTTTATTGTGAAAAAAGCAGCACAATTTCAAAACTTTCATTTATTAATGCAAACTGAGGCGACCGATCTTATTGAAAAAGATGGGCGTATTCAAGGTGTGTGCGCAAAAAATCCGAATGGAAATGTTGATATTTCTGCTGAGTTAGTGATTGGTGCCGATGGTCGGCACTCACTGGTTCGAGAAAAAAGTGGATTAGCCGTAAAAACATTGGGTGCGCCTATGGATGTTTTATGGTTTCGAATATCGCGCAATACCACTGACCCTAAACAATCTTTAGGAAAAATTGACATGGGTCGTATGATGGTGATGATTGAACGCGGAGATTATTGGCAATGTGGATTTTTAATACGTAAAGGTGAATTTGATCATATCAAACGTGACGGTTTGCATTCTTTACGTGAAAATATTTTGCAGCTTGCGCCTATATTGCAAGATCGGATTCAAGAAATACAATCATGGGATGATATCAAATTACTGACAGTCACCGTGGATCGTTTAGAGAAATGGTATCGTGCAGGGCTTTTATGTATCGGCGATGCCGCACATGCCATGTCTCCCATTGGTGGTGTGGGAATTAATCTTGCTATTCAAGATGCAGTTGCGACTGCTAATATTTTAATTCCTGCATTTTTAAAAAATTCAGTACAAGAAAGTGATCTTGCCAAAGTGCAGAGTCGACGATTATTGCCGACTAAAATCATTCAAAAAATTCAAGTATTCATTCAAAATCGCGTGATCGATTCTGTTTTAGGAAATGCTAAACACCCTAAAATTCCTTTTAGTATTCAGCTCATGCAAAAAATTCCTTATTTACAGAGAATTCCTGCATATATCATCGGCATTGGTGTGCGGCCGGAGCATGTTGAATAATAAATAGCCATATTAGTATGCTATAATATTTCAATATTATAGGGACGATATTCTTATGACAACACATATGGATTTATGGCCTGAGTTAGAATATACCCAATTTAAGTCCACGGGATATTTATTACATAGAATTGTGCAAATTATTGGTAAATTGAAATTAAATACCCCTTTTGAACCGCACTGGTCTAATGTTCCCCTATGGTTAACAGCCAGAGGTTTAACCTCTGGATTGATTGCTTATCAATCCGGTGTGTTTTGCGTCGAACTTGATATGCTTGATCACAAAATTATTGTCACGACTAGTTGGGGAAAAATGAAGAATTTCGCAATTGATTCTATGTCGGTTGCTGAATTTACCCATCAATTTTTTAGTCTTTTAGAACAATTGCACATCAATCTAAATATTAATCTCATGCCGCAAGAAATTCAAAATCCTATTCCATTTAATCAAGATACGGCTTCGCGACATTATGATAAAACATTAGCGAATGCGTGGTGGAGAATTTTATTAAATACTTACTGTGTTTTACAAAAATATCATTCACATTTTTCGGGAATAAATCCGCCTATTGGATTAATGTGGGGAACCTTTGATTTGCGCGACGCACGATATAATGGGAAACGAGTACCCACCACTGGAGACAATGCAGGATATATCAGACGCAATGCAATGGATGAAGCTCAAGTGGAAGCAGGATTTTGGCCTGGGAATGAAATGTATGAAAAACCGGCGTATTTTTCCTTTATTTATCCAGCGCCCGATCGTATTGAACTTAGTCAAATAAAACCAGCAAAAGCACGTTGGGATGCAAAATTAATGGAATTTGTACTAGATTATGATGATGTGCGAACGTCATCACATCCTGAAAAAGATTTACTTGCATTTTTTGAATCAAGTTACAAAGTTGAAAGTGAACTGGCTGGATGGAATCATGAGTATATACGGAAAGGCGAGCCGGTATAAAAGGAATCTAAAGATATGGATAGTCTTCATGCATTCTTCGAACAACAAAGTCATAAATTTCCTAACAAAATTGCCTTGATCTGTAATGGCATAGAAATGACTTATCGTGAAATTGAAGAATCTGCGAATCAATTCGCTCATTGGTTAATTGCTAAAGGAATCAAGCCTGAGGATAAAGTGGGTGTCCTCATGGATCGTTCGCCGGATTTGTACATTAGTATGTTAGGAATATTGAAAGCAGGTGGCGCTTATCTTCCCATTGACTCAGAATATCCGGCTGAAAGAGTGAAATATATTTTAGAAGATTCAAATCTCACCTTATTGTTAACTTCGAAAATACATCCAGCCGAAGAATTTCAATCTGATAAAATAATAGAAATTCAAAAAATTAAACCACACCTAGTCCAGCAATCAAAAGACCGTCCACAATTTTCAGGTTTTTCTCCTGATAACGTATGTTATGTCATTTATACTTCAGGCACGACAGGTTTTCCTAAAGGTGTGGCTATTACGCATCGCGCAGTAACAAACTATCTGCAATCGGCATTGAAAATTTACGGTATGACTGATCAAGATCGAGTTTACCAAGGATTTACCGTGGCTTTTGATGCATCGATGGAAGAAATTTGGCTCGCTTTAGGAAGCGGTGGGACATTGATTACAACGGCATCGAGCAAAGTGCAAAAAGGAGCGGCCTTAGTTAAATTTTTAAATTTTCATAAAATAACTTTATTTTCAACAGTGCCCACCATGCTTGCAATGTTGGAAGACAAAATTCCTTCTTTACGTGTATTAATTCTTGGCGGTGAATTTTGTTCGGAGGAGTTACTTGCGTCTTGGTTTCGGCCTGATCTTCGTATATTTAATACTTACGGTCCGACTGAGGCGACCATTATTGCCACTTATCAAGAATGTCGACCCCATCATCCAGTCAACATTGGAAAACCCTTACCAAATTATGAAGTTGTCATTTTAGATAAACAATTAAAACCGGTGATGGCGGGAGAACAAGGAGAATTATGTATTGCCGGCATTGGCTTAGCAAAAGGTTATATTAATAAACCGGAATTAACCGCAGAAAAATTTATTCCATATCCACATGATTTGACTAAGCG
>Ga0207121_1003_pt1 | contig 83875 bp, 71 predicted proteins | sample Alteio_BWMinHeat_41_FD_153513 | JGI IMG/M metagenome (GOLD analysis project Ga0207121, IMG submission 153513) | Enriched cells from forest soil in Barre Woods Harvard Forest LTER site, Petersham, Massachusetts, United States -... | ecosystem: Environmental > Terrestrial > Soil > Temperate forest >... | reverse complement strand
GTTCACGCTGCCGAAAAGAGACGAGGTGATGATGAGGGTCATGGCCAATAGCCAGATCGTCTGTCCTCCCGGGTTAATCACGGAAAGAGGAGGATAAGAAGTCCAACCCGACTGCGCCGCTCCGCCGGGAGCCAGGAAACTCGAAAGCATGAGGAGCCCGCCCACGAAGTAAACCCAATAGCTCATCATGTTGAGCCGCGGAAAGGCCATGTCGCCGGCTCCGATCTGGAGCGGCAAGACGTAGTTCGCGAAAAATCCGACGCCCAAAGGAACGACCCCCAAAAAGACCATGATCGTTCCATGCATGGCCCCCAGCTGGTTGTAGAACTCGGGCAACATCACGCCGCCCGGCGCCATGGAGTCCGGTAAAAAGCGGCCGATAAGGGGAATGACTTTTCCGGGATAGGCCAGCTGCCAGCGCATGAGCAGCATGAACGTGAAGCCGATCAGCAAAAACACCATGGAAGTGAAAAGGTACTGAAGGCCGATCACCTTGTGATCAACCGAAAAAACGTATTTTCTCAAAAACCCGGGATGGTGATGGTCGTCGCTCATTAACTTTTCCTTGGGGGCCTTTAGCTGGGTTTTCCCGCCGGTTGCCCGAGGGATTCTTGCAATTCCTTAAGTTTCGCCTGCTTCCAGGCCTCAAAATCTTCCTTGGACTGTACGACAACCTCGCCTCGCATCCGGTAATGGCCGAGACCGCAGAGTTGGGCGCAGCCGATCTCATAGGTTCCGATCTTGTTCGGTTCGAACCACAGCGGCACCTTCATGCCGGGGATCACGTCCTGCTTGACTCGAAACTCCGGCACAAAAAAACTGTGAATGACGTCCTTCGACGTGAGATAAATCAGCGTGGGCTGGTTAACCGGCACGTGCAGTTCGTTTAACGACACGTAATCGTCTTTGGCGTAGGGATCCGAGTAGTCGATACCGATCGTGTTGGAGGGGCTGATCTGCTTGGGATCTTTGCGGCCAAAGACCCCGTCGGGCCCCGGATATTCAAAACCCCACGCGAACTGCTCGGCGATCAGCTGGACCACGTTCGAGCTTTTTTCATCAGGCATCTTTTCTTTGATCTCGGAGTAGACCGGCATGCCGATAATAAAGATCAGCCACAGCTCAAAAATAAGAATCAGGGCGTCGGGCACGAAGTGGATGACCTTTTCTTCGGCGGCTTCGTAGCTGGCCTTCGGGTTCTTGCCCTGGCGGAACCGGATCAAGCAGTACGTGAAAAATAAGCCCCAGACGATGAAGATCACGTACATGCCCATATGGACCAAGTTGAGCATCGAGTCCACGTGCGCCGCGTAGGTGGAAGCGGCCACCGGAAGACCAAACCGATAGTTTTGGGCGACGTCGATCATAGGTATTGGGCAAATACTGCAGGAATTCTGGAGCGATTTAACAAAAGAACCGCGCCTCCGGCAAACGAATCGAAATGTGCCGGAGGCGCAGGCTCGCGTCTAAAAGCCGGTTAGGCTCCTTTGAATGTGAACTCGATGGCTTTGGATTCTTTGGCGCCGACCGTGACGGTCTGAGTTGAGGTGCCGTACTTCTCATGCCACGCTTCGATCACGTAAGTGCCGGGGGGCAGATTCTTGAGAGAGAAGGCTCCGGTTTCATCGGTGACGCTGGCGAAGGGATGGTCCTGAACGCCGATCCATCCGTGCATCCAGGGATGAACGTCGCATTTGACTGGAATCATGACTTCCGGGGTGGCGAAGCTCTTTTTGGTCTCCATGCCTTGAACCGGCTGTCCGATGTTGAACGGCTGGTTGCTGGCCGGGCGGACGTCGATGTTGTGGAGCACGCCGTCGGAGTTGCGGATCATGAGCGGCTGGCCGACCTGGACGGCGACCACGTGAGGCGAGTACATGCAGCCTTTCTGGTCAAAGACGACTGGATCTGTCGGAGCGGGGAACTTCTTGTCGCCGAGGCCGCTCTTCACGTACACGTAGACGAACTTGAGCGTGCCGTTGGGGTTGACGACCACATCTTCGGTCATGACCGGCGTCGTGTGCTGCGTTTTGCAGTAAGCGTCGGCATCCATGGCGATTTTTTGGGCCTTGGGCGCCGTGCCGGAAAATTTAACGGTTCCTGTAATGTTTGCCGCCGTCGCCATATCGACGGGATTGGGCGCGCTCTGGGCCGTGGCCGATGATTGCTGCTGCCCGGTTCCGCTCTCCTGCTTGTTTCCGCACGCCCCCAAAATCAAAGCTGTCGCTGCCAAAAAAAGACCGCGTCTGAACGTCATTGTACTGCCTCCTCAATTTAAGAATATTTCTTCCAAAATACCACTTGGAGGGTACTCGGTCAAGATCGGGGGAACCCCCCCGAGTCCCGCTCAGTGTCATCCTATTTGGAGGAAAAAGGAGGGGAAGTTGGGCGCCTGCCAGACTTTCCTACGGCTTTTTTCGAGAGGGAGGTTGGGCCCCGCTCTCCGTAGCGCGCTTCGTAATCTTGTCCAGGCGGCCAATATTGTTTTCCCACGTTCCATCGGGCCGCTGGGTCAGGCTGACCTGAAGTCCTGGAAACGGGACTCCTTCCTGGGTCCAGAATTGAACCAGGGCCGTGGCGGCCTTTTGGACCTGGTCGCTGACGACGTTCGTGCCTTCATCAGGAAACTGGGGACATTGGATGTCATAGAAGAGCGCTTTTTGCCCTTCTTTAAGGCCAACGGTGACGGTGCATTGGACATTTTTGAAGTGGGGCGGCGTGTAAGCGATGAGGGCGGCCGTCAGCTCTTTAAAAAGCGTAAATAGCTGCGGGTCAAAAGGTCCATCAGCGGGCATCGAGAACTCCTTGAAAAAAGAAAAGTCAAAAGAACTCTAGCAAATCAAACGGAAGACACAGGTCGCCACGTTTAGACGCCGGTCGTCACGAGACCGGCCCGGTTGGGAATCGACGTCCGCTCGAGGCGGCGGATCGGGACATTTTGGGGGTGGGCGAGCGCTTCCAAGGCGAGTTCTTCGAGCGTCACAAATTTCACGCCGTCCGCCCGCCAGCGGTCGAGCTGGCGCCGGAAAAGATCAAGCCGGGCGGTGCCTTCCACTTCCGTATGGATCGAATGGACCTCGGTGCCCTGGACGGAGGCCGCATAGGCGTCGATAAAGGCCGCTTCATTCGGGTATTGGGGATCGCCCAGCATTTCATCCCAGGTGGGGAACGTGGAGGGGATCTCGAGAGTTCCAAAAACCCGCCCCTCCGCTTCTGGGAAAAAAGGAGAGCCTTGCCGGGTGTCGGAAGTATAAAGGAGATTATGGCGCGATTGTACGGCCAGAGAGCGGGAAGTCGCGTGCCAGCCGGGCGCCGCAGACGCGCGAGCCGGACGGCCGAAGATATCGGCGAAAGCGGCATGGGCCCGGCCGTAGTCGCGCTCAATTTCTTCCTCGGAGAGCCGGTCTAAGCGGTCGTGCCACCGAATATGGTCCCAAGCGTGGACGCCGGTATCTTGGCCCGCGGTATCGACCGAGCGAATCACGTCTTTCAAAAGCTCGCCGATCCGGGGTGCCGGCAGAAGCGTGCCATAGAGCATGGTCTTGGGGCCATAAAGAGCGGCGGCGTTCGAACGAAGCATTTTTTTCAAGAACCCTTTCCGCGTGAAAATGCGCGTGATGGCCCGGCCTGAGGTGTCCGGCCCCAGCGTAAAGAAAAATGTGGCGCGGATCCGGAACTCATCAAAGAGCTTGAGGAGGTTGGGAATGCCGGCTTTCGATCCTTGGTAGGTGTCGCAGTCGACTTTGAGGGCCAGCCGAGGCGTGGAGGAGGCCATAGGAAGACCGCCCGCGAATAGCGCGAGTTAGGGGACCGGCTCCAATTTGCGGCCGGTCAGATAAAAATCCAGCGTCTTTTTGAGCGCTTCGTCCAAAGAGACTTTGGGCTCCCATCCGAGCCGATCTTTGGCTCGGCGCACCGATGGCGTGCGGGTCATGATATCCTGGTAGCCTTTTCCATAGTACTGGTCCGACTGCACCGGGATGATCTGCGTCTTGGAAGCAATCGCCGCAAATTCCGGATACGTCTTGATGGCGGCCACGAGTCTCTCCGCCAATTCCTTGATCGAGAGGTCGTTTTTGGGATTTCCGACGTTAAAAATTTGGCCGTCCGCCTTGTTATCGCGGTTTTCAATGATCTTCACCAGGCAGTCAATCCCGTCCGACAGATAGGTGAAGCAGCGCCGCTGCGTGCCGCCGTCCACAAGCTTAATGGGCTCCCCGTAAAGAACGTTGTGCAGGAATTGCGTGAGGACGCGCGAGGAGCCTTCCTTCGGAGAATCCACGTTGTCGAGATTGGGGCCGATCCAGTTGAAAGGTCTAAACAGCGTGAATTGAAGGCCCTCTGATTGGCCAAACGCGTAGATGACGCGGTCCAAGAGCTGCTTGCTGGTCGAATAAATCCAACGCTGCTTCTGGATCGGGCCATAAACCAGAACCGATTGCTCCTCGTCAAACTCCTTGTCGGGACACATGCCGTAGACCTCGGAGGTCGATGGAAAAATAATTCGCTTTTTATACTGAACGCACTGCTTAACGATGCGAAGGTTTTCCTCAAAGTCGAGCTGGAAGACGGCCAGGGGATTCTTCACATAGGCGGCCGGCGTTGCAATGGCCACGAGCGGAATAACCACGTCGCATTTTTTGATGTGGTATTCGATCCATTCCTTGTTGATCGCGATGTCGCCTTCCAGAAAACGGAAATTCGGCTGTCCGATAAACCGCTGGATCTTGTTGTCGGACATATCAAGCCCGAAAACCTCCCAGTCGGTCGTGGTAAGAATTCGTTCCGTCAGGGCGTGGCCGATAAAGCCGTTTACGCCCAGAATCAAGACTTTCATAAGCTTCCTCTTTTAATGAGTGGATCAGCGTTGGGATTTCGTCGGGCCCAGACGGCGCCGTCGGTCTCTTCTTCGCCCTCGCGTTGGACGCGGCAAATCTCGAGAAGCCCCCCGTCGCCGCAGCCGGCAAAAACGCGCCCCTTCTCGATCCGGATCTCGCCGGGTCCGACCGGGATCGCGGCCCGAGGCGCTGGGCGCGAGGCCCAAATATACGTTTTAATTCCAAATTTGTCTGTAAACGCCCCTGGATAGGGATGCGTGACCGCGCGCACGAGGTTGTGAATCCGTTCGGCCGGCCAAGACCAATCGATGAGGCCGTCTTCGGGACGGCGCCGCCCAAAGTAGGTGGCCTGCGCGGGGTCCTGCCGCCGGCGAGGAGCGGTTCCGGCTTTAAGAGCTTCGATCTGGCGGACGAGAAGCTTAACCGCCGCATCCGTCACGCGGCGCTGGACAATCGCGGTGGTATCGTCGGGACCGATGGGGACCGCCTGCTGATCAACGATGTCGCCGGCGTCGGCTTTTTCGACCATGACATGAAGCGTGGCGCCCGTCTGCTTTTCGCCGTTTAAGACAGCCCAGTTGACCGGGGCGCGGCCGCGATACTTGGGCAGGTAAGAGCCATGCATATTGAAGGCCCCCTTCCTGGCCATCTTAAGAATCCGCGTTGGAATCAGGTTCCGGTAGTAAAAGGAAAAGATGAGGTCTGGCTTGAGCGTCTGGAGGGCTTCGGCTTCCAAGGTCAGATCTGTTTCCGTCGAGACGGGTATGCCGCGCTCAGAAGCCAGCTTTTTCATGGACGGGAACCAGACTTTTTCCTGTTCGTTGTCCTCGTGGGTGAAGACTTTGATCACGCGCTCGCCTCGATCCATGAGAAATTTGAGGCATTCGAAGCCGAGATCCGAGTAGCCGAACACAACGATGCGGCTGTCGATCACAGTTGAACCTCTTCCTGGCTCTTGCGCTTTTCGGAAAGCCCATAGACATGCCGGACGGAAAAGCGAGGCCGTCCGCGGACTTCCTGGTAGATGCGTCCAATGTATTCGCCGACGATGCCAATCCCAGCCATGAGAACACCCATCACGACGAACGCCAGGGCGAAGAGCGTGAACACGCCTTCAGCTTCCGACTGACGAAGCAAGACGAAGCGGCGCACCAGGAGGTAGACGCCGAATGACATTCCTCCGGCGGCCACGACAAATCCAAATAAGGTGAACAATTGAAGGGGAACCACGGAAAATCCCGTCATCAAGTCGAAATTGAGACGGATCAGCTTGTAAAGCGAGTACTTGGACCGGCCGGCGGTCCGCGCCGCGTGCTCGACCTCTATTTCAGTGGGCCGACGCGCAAACAAAAGCCCCAGGGCCGGAATAAACGTGGAGTTTTCTTCGCAGCGGTTGATCTGATCGATGACTTCGCGGGAATAGGCGCGCAGCATGCAGCCGTAATCCCGAAGGTGCATGCGCGTGATAAGGACAGTCACTTTGTTCACCAGGCGGGACGCCCATTTCCGGAAGAGGGAATCTTGGCGGGCCTTTCGGATGCCGCCCACCACGTCATAGCCTTCGTCCATGCGGGCCAAAAGCTTGGGGATCTCCTCGGGTGGGTTCTGAAGATCGGCATCCAGGGTAACGACGGTTCCTCCGCTCACATACTTGAATCCGGCCAAAATAGCCGGGTGCTGGCCGAAATTCCGGGAGAGCTCAATCACGCGCAGCCGGTCGCCGTATTTTTCCGCGTAGCTCTTGAGAATGGACAACGACTCGTCGCGGCTGCCGTCGTCGACCAAGATGATTTCATAGGGGCGCTTCAGCTGGTCAAGAACAGGCAGGAGCCGCGGCAAAAGATGAGGCAGGTTGGCCTCCTCATTGTAAATCGGAATCACGATCGAAACTTTCCGGTTCTCGCTCATCGGGCGAATGTCCTTAAAACGTCTTTAACGGCTTCAATAACGTCGGCCTGGTCCTGATCGGTCATCGTCGGAAAAAGCGGCAAGGAGACGATGCGCTCCGAAACGAAGTGGGCTTCGGGATAGTCGTCCGGTTTCCATCCGTACGTTTTCGCATGCCAGGAAAACTCGTGCACGGCCGTGTAATGGAGGCCTGATCCGATATTCCGCTCCTTGAGCTCGCGCATAAAGCCGTCCCGATCGATCGCGAGCCGGTCGATGTCCACGAGCGGCGTATAGAGGTGCCACGCATGCCGCGCTGGATAGCTGACGGCTTCCGGCAAAAGGAGTCCGGCCACGCCGCGGAATTCCCGCTGGTAAATTTCGGCCCGCCGGCGCCGTTCGTCGTTGAAGCCATCCAGTTTCGGGAGCTGGTGGAGGCCCATCGCCGCCTGGATGTCCATCATATTGTACTTATAGCCGGGCAGCGCAATGTCGTAGCGGGCCGATCCGGCTTTGTCGAACCTCTTCCAGGCGTTTCGGTCCATGCCGTGGAACTTAAGCAAGGAGACGGTTTCAAAGACCTTTTCGTTGTCGGTGACGACCATGCCGCCTTCGCCGGTCGTCATGTTCTTGTTCGGGTGAAATGAGAACACGGATGTCGTGGGAAAAGAGCCGATTTTCCTGCCCTTGTACTCGGTGCCCGCCGCATGGGCTGCATCTTCGATGACGGTCAATTTGTGGCCGTGCGCGATTTCCAAAAGGGCGTCTAAGTCGGAAGGCTGACCTGCGAAGTGGACCGGAAGAAGCACTTTCGTTCGCTTCGAGACCTTTTTCGCCACTTCCTCAGCGCGGATCTGGAGAGTGCGCCGGTCAATATCGGCCAGGATCGGCGTGGCGCCGCAAAGAGCGATCACGTTCACGGTCGCCGCAAAGGTCATGGGCGTCGTGATGACCTCGTCTCCGGGGCCCACGCCGTGCGCCAAAAGCGCCACATGCAGACCGGCCGTTGCCGAGGAGAGCGGGGCCGCGTACTTTCCGCCCACATAGGCGGCGAACTGGGCCGCAAAACGCTCCACTTTCGGGCCGGTCGTAATCCAGCCCGAGCGGATCGAATCGACCAGCTCGTTGATTTCCTCGTCGCCGACCGCGGGCCGGGCAAACGGAAGGAAGGTTTTTCTTTTAGGTTCAGCCTTTGTGTTCATGAAAATCGGGGGAGAAATTAGCTAGCAGTATATACTTTTGGTTGTCGGCGATAACAGAGGGTTGTTTGAGGCCTTCCGTCTTAAATTGCGACAGATCGTCCTTCCTGAGAATCGCCACCCAACGCTCCTGCGACTTCCAATGCTGCCAGAAAGTGTCCAGCGTCCAGAAAATTCGGGGATCTTTCACGCCGTCCGAGGCGAGTTCGCCCTGGTAATCGACGACCGGGATCGTGCGCTCCAAGTCCCAAGGGAAGCTTTGCGCGTAGCTCTCGAAGGAAGCGACTTGCGCGTCCTGAGCTCGGGCCACGACGGCCAAATCATGGAGCGACGTCTCGTGTGCCACCGGCGGCAAGGCCAGGATAAGAACCAAATAAAAAGCGGCTAGACCGGCGAGTTGGGCGACGATGGCGGGAAGAAGGCCGCGGCGCGAGAAGGCGTAAGCCAGCCATGAGCCAGCCACAAGCGCTGCGGCTGCCGCGAGGGCCAGTCCCGTGGCATGGTAGAGGGCGAGGGCGCCTGCCTTCACGCCAAAGGCCACCCCTGCCGGAAGAACCACGGTCCAGAAAATAGCATTGATCAAGAAAGGCTTCCGGGAATTATCCGGGAGCCGGGGCAGCGCCAGCGCCACCAAGGCCGCCGCGGCTGGGAAAACGGGAAGGATGTAAGGGATGAGCTTCGAGTGGGAGAACGAGAAAAAGAGAAGAATCACCGCCAGCCAGAGCAGATAAAAAAGCTCTTCGCGGTGTTCGCGGAAAATGTTGCGGTCAAACCGGGAGAATCGTTTGAGCGCGGGTCCTAGAAAGAGAGTCCACGGCAAGAAACCGACCAGGAAGAGGCCGACAAAAAAATAAACGGGTCCCGGCCGATGCGCCTCGGAGGTCGCGTAGCGTTGGAAATGTTCGTGGATGAAGAAAAAGCGCGAGAAGCCCGGGTTGGCTTTTTCCATGAGGATAAACCACGGAGCCGCTAGCCCGAAAAATACCGGCGTCGCCCAGGAAAGCACAAGGTCCCGAACCCGCCGCCACTCGCCCACCAGGGCCACCCAGACCAAAAACACGAGCCCGGGAAAGACGATGCCGATGAGCCCTTTGGTCATGACCGCCGCCGCCACCGAAACTCCAAGAAGGATAGCGGGACCCGCCGTTCCTTGGTTTGCTTCCCGCCGTCTCAGAAACCATAAAACCGAAACGAGGGACAAAGTCATCGCGAACGTCAGGAGCCCATCGGTCAGGTTGACGCGGCTTAATCCGAAAGCCAAGGGCGCCGACAAAAAGATCACGGCCGCATAAAGGCCGGTCAAAGACCCAGCCGCTCCCAGGCCGGCTAAAAGAGCAAAGGCGCTTCCCACCGCTGCCAGCCGGACGGCCAGCCTGGCTGCGAACGGATTGTGTCCGCCCAGTCGGATGAAGCCGGCGTTTACCCAGTAAAGAAGCGGCGGCTTTTCAAAATAATGCACTCCATTGAGGCGCGGAGTTAAGAAGTCGCCGGTGGCCAGCATTTCGCGTGGGATTTCCGCATAGCGGGGTTCGTCGGGATCAATAAGCCAAGAGCCGGGCCGCTCAAGGAACATCAGGCCCAGGAAAAGCGCTAGGAAAACAAGAAGCCATCGGCGTTCGGTCATCATGAAATCGGGGTCCGCGGTTGAGACATGCCGTGTCCCCCGTTTGCGGCCGGACTTGGGAAGAAGGTCCGGGACGGCAAAAGGGAGGGTGGTGTCCAGCCTTAAGGCGTGAATTATAAGAAATTCCGGGGTTTTCGAGTAGGAGCGGCCTTTTTTTAAAGCGAGAAAATGAATTGATTTCCTGATATATTGACCGCATGTCGAGCGAAATTACCATCCCAAATCGCTACGAAAAGGCACTTCCCTTGGCGTTGGGCGTCATCGTGAGCTTTGCCGCTCTGGCCCACGGCGCTCATGACCTCTGGGCGGCCGGTCTCGTGTATCTGGCGGCGCTCGCCTGCGCGGTTTGGACCGTCGTTCGGGGCGCCTCCGAAGAGGGTCCCGGCGTTTTCACGGCATTTCTCATCCCTCTTTTCATTTTAATCGGCGTTTTTGCGTGCTCGTTTTCCCGTGCCGTCAACCCCGAAGAATCGGTTCTGGCGCTGGCCGACTGGACGGCCGCCGGCCTTCTTTTCTGGGTAGGACTTCATGCGTTTCGCACGGAGGGCGGGGCCCGCCTCTTCTCGGCCGTGATCGTGCCTTCCGTCTGGGCGCAATTCCTCATTGATGTCTCGCAGAAGTTATCCACGGGATCCCTTTTGACTTTGTCGGAACCGACCGGTTCTTTGGTCAACGCGAACCTTGAAGCCGCTTATCTGATCCTGTGGATTCCGGTTTTTTATCACTTGATGCGCCGTAAACAGGGCTCGCTGGAGGCTTTTTATTGGGGTTCGGGGTTCTTGGCGGCGGTGGGCGGACTTCTTCTTGTTTCGAGCACGTGGGCGGTGATTTGCCTTTTGGTGGCGATTCCGTGGTGGAACGGACCGGCCGTGTTGCTGCGGTGGGTCAGAGAACGCCGAACGTCGGCGATTTGGATCGGCCTGGCCATGACGGTTTTGGCCGGCGGACTTATCTGGTACAAGTTCCATGAGGTGTTTGCCCATTGGAGCCCGCCTCTTCCGCCGCGCGAGTCGACCACGCGCCTCGATTGGTGGCGCAGCGGGCTTCTCATGTTTCGAGATTTTCCCTGGCTGGGCGTCGGAATCGGCAATTATCCAAGCGCTTACCTCGCCTATAAAGTGGGCGCTGGCCAGCATACGCTTTACGCTCACAGCTTGCCCGTTAGCCTTCTAGCCGAGACCGGCCTATTCGGAATAGCTGCCGCCGGATTTTTTGGAGTCATGTGGAGTTGGTGCGTGCGTTCCCATTGGAATGATTGCGAGGACAGGTGGCCTTTTGCATTGGGGGCGATTCTATTTTTCCTGTTCAGCGTGATTAGCGTCAGCTTTGAGTATCTGTCCAATCTAGCGGCGGCCTTTCTTCTGTTGTCTTTGGTCGTCTCCCCCGCCGTCTGTCAACCCCGGCGCCTGCGCCGTTCGATCGTTTTCATCGTTTCGGCTGTGGCTGTGGCTGCCCTTCCTTTCTTGGCCTCTCTTTTCATGGCCAGCGAGCGCGTTGTGTCCGGCCAAGAAAGCCTGAAAGGAGAAAAACTTCCGGAGGCGATCGCTCACTTTTCGTCGGCTGCCGAGCTCGATGGCCTCAATTGGGAAGCAGAAAGAGGCTGGGCGGCGGCTCTCTTCCAAGAATTCCAAAAGAGCCGGGAATCTCAAACGCTGGAAGCAGCGGTCGCGCATCAGAGAAAAGCGGTTCGATTGAACCGGCTTCAGGGTGCCTTGTGGTGGGAATTAGGAGTTTACTTGCAGGCCAAAGGAGGCTCGTGGCTGGTCGAGGCGGCCTCCTGTTACCAAAAGGCCTCTGAGTGCCACCGCAGTGATCCCCGCTATCTCAAGGCTTACGAGGATTTGAAGGCTCAACTTCCCGAGAAGCGCCTTTAGGGCAAAAGTTCCTCGGCTTTCTTCAGGCGTTCGTAAATCGCCTGCGAAGTCGTCATCGCCCGCAGCTCCTCTAGCAATCCTTCCGTTTGGAAAATCGCCGAAACGCCGGCCAAATACCTCAAGTGCAAGGCGGTATTTTCCTTGGGGCTCACGAATAAGAAATACGCAAAGACAGGACCCTCAGCTGCCGGATCGGGAAAGCCCGATGGACAGATGCCGATAGCCGCCATAATCCGCTCGAGGCCCGCCAAGCGCGCATGGGGCAAAGAGACGCCGGGCATCACGAGAGTCGCTCCCATCTCTTCACGCGCCGTCACGCGGTTAAGCGCCAACACGGCGTCATCGATGTCCAGGTGATCGATCATTTGAACGAGGAGCTGGGTCTTCGAGAGGCTGGGCTCGAGAAACGAGATATTTTTCTCGGAAAACTGGCTGGTGATTTTATGAGGGGGCAGAGGCACCCCGGCGGGTGGCGGTTCGCCTAAGCTTTTGGGCTTCTTACGGAACCAAGGCATGGCCCGCCGGCCGAGCGACAACCCAACTAACCATGGCGGCGTTTGGCTGTCTTTTTCTTCTTGCTGATCGACTTGGATTTTTTGGCGGGGGGCGCCGGTTTGGCTTTCGGTGCGCCGTGGCGGGGACGCCCGGGCGTCTTCAAGGACTTCAAGGCATCCAATGCATCTTGAACGCCCGGAGAGACAGTGACGACTCTTTCGTACATTTCCTGAGCCGCCGTAAAATTCTTCATGCCATAGTAGGAGTTCGCAAGACCCAGCGTGGCGAGCGGATCGTCCCGCTTCATACGCAGGGCATCGCGGAAGTGCGCGGCGGCCTGCTCGAACTGGTTTGAGGCCAATTCAATCAAAGCCAAATCGTAAGCTGAATCGTATGTGCTGGTGGATAGTCCGATGGCCTGGCGGTAGGCGTCCATGGCCTGTTCGTTGCGGCCGATGGCGTGATAAGACTTTCCGAGCATCTGGTAGGCGTCGCCTTTAACGGCGCGGCCGTCTGAATCGGCCCATCGGGACAAAGCCTCGTTCAAGTCTCCGATCGCTTCGTTGTAGTTCTTCTCGTCGAAGGCTTTTTGGGCTTCTTGACGGAGGGGGCCGAATTTTTTGCGGCAGGCGGACAGGCCCGAGGCGAGAACCAGCGCAAGTACAATAGGAGCAAAGGATCGTTTCATCGCGGCGATAATATCAAGTTATAATCTTTCCGTGAATCACGAACAGAGCACGCGCAGAATGGCCGTCCTAAAACGGCTGGTCACCGCGCCGATTCTATTGGAGTCCGACAACCTGACCGATAATGTTTGGGGAGGGGAGTGGATTCCAAAATTAAAAAATCTAAAGATTCGCGGACCCATCGGCGAGTCCTGGGAATTTTCGGCGCACCCGCTTCATCCGAGTTCTATCCAGCTGCGGGGGGGAGAACGGGTCACGCTCATTGAACTCCTCGAAACGCTTCCCCGCGAGGTGCTGGGACCGCGCATCGCGAAAAAGCACGGCGCCCGCTCGCCGATCCTCGTCAAGTTTATCGACGCCGCAAATCCGTTGTCGGTCCAAGTGCACCCGGACGATCTCTACGCCAGAAGGCACGAACGGGATGAAGGAAAAGCCGAAAGTTGGATTATTCTTTCTTCCCGCCGGGGATCCATTTATCTGGGGTTTAGCCGGCCAGCCGTTAAGCGGCACGGCAGATCCGGGAAGCTCAAGCGGGCTTTTCTTGCCGCCATCGAGGCTGCCAACGCTCTCGGCCCCCACGACGATGAGGGTCTCCGCAAGAGGGCTGAGCGAATTATTCTCCCGTTTTTGACCAAGATACGGGTTCGACCTGGAGAAGTCTATTACCTGCGGCCCGGCACCATCCACGCGCTGGGGGCCGGCGTGAAGGTCATCGAAGTGCAGCAATCGAGCGATCTGACCTACCGCGTCTGGGACTGGAACAGGCCCGATCCGAAAAAACGAGCGCAGGGGAAATTGGAATTTCGGCCGCTCCATGTGGACAAGGCGCTGGACGTTCTTGATTTCAAGGCGAGGCCGCTCAGCTTTTATCGGGTAGCGGCTTCAAAAGTCGCATCAAAGGCGGGGTGGCGGGAAGACCGGCTCCTCCTCAGTCGGGAAGGTGGTTTTGCGGCGCACCGATTAAAATTGAGGCGGAGCGCCGAAATGGATCAACGGACGGACGGATCCTTGCAGGTGTTGACCGTCATCCGTGGAAAAATTTCTGTCTTCTCGCCGGATGGGCCCCGGGTGGAGGCTCAGGCGGGGCGAACCGTGCTCATTCCCGCGGCTCTCAAGGCCTACCGCCTGCGGGGAGAATCGACGCTCTCTGAAGTCATCAAGAGCTTCCCCGCCGGCTTCTAGAGGCTTACCCGCCCAGGGATTTCTTCAGCGCTTCGCCTTTTTTTTGGATCATCCGAATATCCGCAGGATCGACGCCGTCCGATGGCCCCGCCCGCTCAACGGCTTCCAGGCGTTTCCGGGCCTCCGCCCGGTGGCCGACCACGTCCTCGAATTCGGCCATGTAATAATTGTTGAAACCGTTCGTGGGATCGATGGCCAGGGCCTTGAGTAGTTCCTGCCGGGCGCGCTTTTTGTTGCCGCCGGCAAAAAAGGGAACGTTGTAGTCGACGACGCCGAGAATGAGATACCCAGCGCCTCCCTGGAACCGGTCGTTGAGCCGGAGGACAGTCTCGAGTTCCCGGCGGATCGGGTGAAGAAGCTTAAGGCTCTCCAGGATGCCTCGGGCTTTCCCATAAGAGCCTGAATTGCCAGCCAGCCAGAAATATCCATCGACGCACGAGCTGTCGATAGAAACGGCCCGCTGGGCCAAGTCCATGCCCTGGTGGAAGACGGTTAGTTTTTCAGAGCGGCTCTCCGCGTGCTCACCGATCCAATGGGCGATGCGGGAGCCTTTCCACATCGCCTCCACGTTCGATGGCTGCTCGGAGACGATCTGTTGATAAAGAGCGAGGCATTCGCGGGCTTTCGCCGAGTCATCGCGAAGCCCGTAATCTTGATCGGCTTGCTTCCCAAGGTCTGGACCCGCGGCGCCGGCCGCTCCGGCGACCAGGAGGCTCAAAAAAAGCAGGGTTGGTCTCATAAGAGTCTTGCCATTATATATAGGAGCTGGTTCCTTTTCGTTCAAACGGATGAAAAATTTTAGTGGCAAAAACATTTTTTACATTTTATATTTAGAGCACTCGAAGTTGAGCAGCCATCCTCTCTACCTCCTCACTTCTTCACAAAATCTAGTCAAGCGCTTGAACCATGGTGAACTACGATGAAATTTACCATTAACTTTCGACGTTTCGTTTTCTCGGGGGGATGTATCGCCCTTCTGGCGGTCGGCCACGCGGGAGCTGTCCCCTCCATCAGCTCCCTCAGCGGGACCGTGGCCGATCGCCAATCGGTTCAAATCAGCGGTTCGGGCTTCGGATCAAAAAGCCCGGCCGCCCCTTTGGTTTGGGCCGATTTCGCCTCTGGCCTCCAGCCGTCTTCCCTCGGCCAGAAAACCGCTTGGGACCAGGTTCAGAACATGGTTTGGTCCAACGAAGGGCCCAATGGCGCCAACTGCGCCAAAGCGGCCGACGGAAGCGGCACCTGGACACTGCGAGTCGACTACAGCAATTGGACCGGGAATGGCCAGAAGTCCTACATCTTCAAGCATCAGAAAATGAATTTCTTAATCACGGACCAATCCCAGAACTGGAAGATCTGGCGATTGTGGGCCTCAAACGGCCAGGGGCCGACCTATCCCAACATCTATGCGGCCTCCAATAATGGCCGCGTTTACGTGGAAACGAGCGCCCAGGAAACGGGCTATTGGGGAAGCTTCGCCGTCGGCACCACCAATTGGGTGGCCGAAGAAACAATCTTTCAGGCTTCTTCTGGCGTAGGCGCAAAAGACGGGCTCCTCGTCATGCGCTATGACGGTTCCGAGGTGGCCCGCGGAAGCGTGATGACGCAACCCCCCGAGTATCCCGGATACATGACTTATAACTATGTGGTCCATGCTGTGAATGCGAACACCAATCTATGGACTCCTGCTTGGGACAACAACAACCGGGTATGGGTCAGCGATGTCTACGCGGACACAACTTGGTCCCGCGTGATGCTAGGAAACGCTTCGAACTTTGCCGCTTGCACGCAGATGGAAATGCAGATTCCCTCAGCCTGGTCGGATTCGTCCCTGACCGTTACGTTCCATTCCGGCAGTTTTGCCAATGGGGCGCATGTTTATCTCTATGTTTTTGATTCCAATGGCAACGCGAATACCTCGGGCTATCCGGTGACGATCGGTGCAACTCAAACGAACCAGGCGCCGGTCGTGAGCGCCGGATCGAATCAGACGATCACACTGCCGGCCTCGGCCAGGCTACAAGGTACCGTGACCGATGACGGGCTTCCGAATCCCCCCGGTGCGGTCACATCTCAATGGACTCAAATCAGCGGCCCTGGCCAGGCTTCCTTTACCAATGCGGCCGCCTCCACGACCAACGCCTTTTTTTCGCAGCCCGGGACTTACGTGCTCCAGCTTTCGGGCTCGGACAGCGTGCTTTCTTCGGCCGCCTCGGTCACGATCACGGTAAACGCCTCCGTCCAAGCCAATCAGGCGCCCATCGTCTCCGCGGGCACCGACCAAACCGTGACATTTCCCAACACGCTGACACTACAGGGAACCGCGACTGACGACGGGCTTCCCAATCCGCCCGGTCGGATAACAACGAATTGGGTCTCACTTTCCGGACCGGCTGCCGTCACCTTCAGCAATCCTGCGGCGCTCAATTCCGTGGTTACCTTCACCCAGCCGGGCTCCTACGTCCTGCAACTTTCAGCCTCGGACAGTGTTCTTTCATCTCAGAGTTCCGTCCATATCACCGTGGGGCTCGCCCAATCGGGAGCGCCTCTTGTCAGCGTGGGCTCCGATCAAACGGTCACGCTTCCACAGCAGGCGGTTCTCACCGCCCAAGTCAAAGACACCCAGCCCGATTCAATCGCTTGGACCAAGGCCTCAGGTCCCGGCGCCGTGGCATTTGACACCCCCAACTCTGCCACGACGAGCGCTCATTTTAGTCAGGCCGGCGTTTACGTTCTGCGCCTCACCGCTACCAACGTCCAGGCCAGCGCTTCCGCGAACGTCACCGTTACTGCCGTCACGGCCGGCAGCGTCGTCCAAGTCGTCCAGACGAAGAATTACTTTAATCCCGTGCGCGGAGAAAATGTGCAGATCGGTTACAATCTTGGCGCCGCGGCGCACGTGGCGATTCAGATCTATGACCGCCTGGGGCGCATCATCAAGGCCCTCTCGGCGTCGGACGATCCCCCTGGGATTCACTACGTTCCTTGGGATGGCCGCAATGATGACGGGTCCGTGGTGGCTTCGGGCATCTATTACGCTTCCATCAAAGCCGGTCAAACCATCCTTCCCTGGCTCAAGCTCGCTGTCCTCAAATAACCTGCGGAAACCGGTTTCATGTTTACGTGTTTGATAACATGACCGCATGCATATCCGGGATGTTGCCAAAAGCCTGAAAATGTCGGTCGCGACCGTTTCGCGGGCGTTAAACCCGCAGACGAGCCACCTCGTCGCTGAAAAAACCCGCCGCCGCGTCCAAAAATTCGTCCAAGAGGTGGGATATGTGCCCAACCGGACGGCGCGCGAGCTTTCGACGGGCAAGACCCGCACGATCGGGGTCGTGCTTCCCAACGTCCTGCAGTCGGTGTTCTTCAACGACTACCTCATCAAGATCTTGGCCGGTGTCTACCGCGTCCTCGAACAAGACAATACCTACAATTGCAAAATCATTATAACGCCTCGCGGCAAGGTTCTCTCCGAGCTCGACAATCAGGTTCTAGGAAGCGGCTTGGATGGGCTCCTCCTGTCGCCCTATTGCGATCACGCGTTCTACAGCTCTCACTATCTTCCCAAAAATGTTCTTACGAAATGGATGCAGCCCTTGGTCATTCTTAATCTGCGGCCCAAATCGCCTCGGCGCTTCCATAGTGTTTACTTGAACCACTTTGACGCGGCCCGGAAGGCGGTGCTCCATTTGATCCTCAAGGGCCACAAGTTAATCGCCATGATCAAAGGCGATAGCTTGTTCCCGGAATCGGTGGACCGGTTCGACGGATACCGGGCGGCCCTGCAGGAGCACGGCATCAAACCCAATATGAATCTCGTCCAAGAGGGGAATTTCCTGCTGGAGTCGGGATATGAAGCCACGCTTCGGCTTTTCCGTCAGGATGTTCTCAGGCCGACGGCGATTTTCTGCGCCAATGACGAGATGGCGCTCGGAGCGATTCGGGCGCTTAAGTCGCTCAATATCGCTTGCCCTCGTGAAGTGGCGGTCATGGGCTTCGATGGGATCGAAATCGGCGAATATGTGGAGCCGCGCCTGACGACCATGGCGCAGCCCACGCATCAGATCGCTGAAGCGGCGACGCGCCTTTTGCTGGATCAGCTGGCTGGGAAGATCAAAGGGCCCGTTGCCACGGCGGTGCCAGCCAATCTCGTGATTCGCGATTCCGTGTAGTTCCCTCCCTAGGTAAAAACCAAACAGGGCGGGCTCGCCTCAACAAGGAGATAAACATGCCTCGAGTCTTTAAAGCGTTGATCGTGAGTCTTATTTTTACGGGTCCGATTTTTGCCGCGGATTTTGTCACGTCCGAGAAGTATGGTTTTGAAATGGAAGCGCCGACGATCAATAGCCTGAATACTGAAACAGTCCAATACTTGGCCATGTGTTTACCGGCGAAGGACGGGTTTGCGCCCAATGTGAATCTTCAGATTCAGCCCTTTGCCGGTTCCCTTCAGGAGTACAACGACCTTTCTGTCCGGCAATTTAAAGACGCTCATCTCAAGGTTCTAGAGAACCAAACGTTAGGCAGCGAAATCGACATGGAGTATGCGGGAGATTTCCGAGGCAACAGCCTTCATTGGTACGCCAGGGCGATAAAACAGGATCAGAAAATTTTTCTTTTGACGGCGACCGCCTTGGAGAAAAGTTGGGCCGCCGACTCGGGCCCTCTTTTGGAGTCTATCCGGTCATTCAAACTGACAAAGTCCAACTGAGTTGGACTTATTCCGGCCCCGGTTCAATCTGGGTGGCCGATTGAATTCCGAGGGCAACCTCAGGAAGAATTCCCATCCTCTGGTAGATCGGGCGCACGTGCGCTCTCAGCGTCGATAGCCGGCTTGCGAACACAAGACCGCTCACGATGCAGCAAATCCCGCCCAGCATAACGGTTCGCGGCGCCCCAATCCGGGCGGCGATGGTTCCCGCGAGCAGACTCCCCATTGGAGCCATTCCCATGAAGGCCATCGTGTAGAAGCTCATCACGCGGCCTCTCTTGTCGTCTTCGACGATCGTCTGCAGAAGAATGTTGCTGCCCGCCATCTGAACCATGAGTCCCCAGCCCACCACGACCATCGCCAGGAGCGACAGCCAGAACGTGTGCGATAGGGAAAAGGCGATGAGCGCCGTTCCAAAGATGATGGAAGCGCTTGGAATAAGGCGGCCCAGCCCCAGGGCATTCTTCCGAGAGGCCAGGTAGCCTGCTCCCAAAAGAGCCCCGCAGCCTGCCATTCCCATAAGAGCCCCATATAGGTTCGGGCCGCCGATGAGGATCTTCGTGGCGAAAATGGGCATGAGAACTGAATAGGGCGTGCCCGTCAGGCTGACGACGCTGATGAGCAAAAGAATCGAGGCGATGGGCTGAAAGCCAAAAGCGTAGCGGAAGCCTTCTTTGAGTTTGGGGAACCACTTTGCCTCTAAGTCGACGTCGGTGCGCCGCTCGATTTTCATCGTCACGAGAGCCGCAAGCACAGCCACAAAACTCGCGGCATTGATGGCAAAGCACCACCCCTCGCCAACCAGGGCGATCAAAATACCAGCCAGGGACGGACCCACGAGGCGAGCGGCATTGACCAAAGAGGAATTAAGCGCGATCGCATTCCCCAGATCTTCCTTTCGGTCAACCATGTCGACCATGAACGATTGCCGGATCGGGATGTCAAAGGCGTTCACGAGGCCCGCGAAGATGCTGAGCGCGATGATTTGCCAGATGGTGATCCAGTGGCCCAGGACCAGAATGGCCAAGACGCTGGCCTGGATGAGAAGCAGCGTCTGCGTGATGATCACCATGCGCTGGCGGTTCCAGCGGTCTGCCAAAACCCCGGCCAAGGAGCTAAACAGAAACGTGGGAATTTGCCCCGCGAATCCCACGAGCCCCAATAGAAATGCCGAGCGCGTCAGACGATAGACGAGCCAGCTCATGGCGATGATCTGCATCCAGGTGCCCACCAAAGAAATCCCCTGCCCCAGGAAAAAGAGCCGGAAGTTCCGGTGAGACAGGGCCCGCAGCGTCGTTTTTAGCCGGGCCAACGCGCCCGGCGATGATGGCTCAGTCATGATTGTGTTCACGAACGAGATGTTGGAAGGGGGGAGAACGCGGCCAGCTTTTCCGACGGAAAAAGGGTCATGCGGACCAGTTTATCTATTTTTGGAACGCGATGGCCCTTTAGCGCTTGATCAAAGCTCCCGCGGGAGACTCTTGAGGCGTAATGGCTAAGGACAATAACTCGGTATGTCTGATCACGCCGATCATGGATCGGCCGCCGGTATAAGAAACCGTCAAAAGCCGGTGCAAATCATCGATGCCTGAAACCGGAGTCTCGTTGAAAGAAACGATAATGTCTCCTTTCTTCAATCCCGCGCGATCGGCGGGACTGGCCGCCTCAACCGAAATCACGAGAAGACCGCTTTCGTGCGCCAACTGGTGATGCCGAGCCACGCGCCGCAGAATCGGCACGTTTTGTCCGCCCACACCGATGTAGCCGCGCCGGACCCGGCCGTGCCGCATGAGAAGGCTCGCGACGAACTTGGCCGTGTTCACGGGGATGGCGAAGCAGAGCCCTTGGGCCGGAAGAATGACCGCCGTATTAATGCCGATCACGCGGCCCTGAGAATCCGTGAGCGGGCCCCCGGAATTTCCCGGATTTAGGGCCGCATCCGTTTGAATCACATTGTCGATTAAATGGCTCGACTGGGAGCGCAAGGACCGCCCCAGAGCGCTCACCACGCCTGCCGTCACCGTGCACTGAAATCCGTAGGGGTTGCCGATCGCAATCACGAGCTGGCCCACGCGGAGATTCGTTGAGTCTCCAAGAACGGAAGACTTGAGGGACGGCGTGAAAATCCGAATGACCGCTAAATCCGTGTCGGGATCGTCTCCGACCACTTCAGCCTCGGACATCCGCCCGTCTTCTAAGCGGACTTCGAGCCGGTCGGCGCCGTGGACCACGTGGCTGTTCGTGAGCGCAAATCCGTCGGGAGTAAAGATCACGCCGGAGCCGCTGCCGGCCGGGCGACCAGCCGGACCCGATCCGCGATGCACTTCGACGTTCACGACCGAGGGTCCGACTTTGGCCACTGCGGCCGTGACGGCCCGTGAATAGGCGTCCAGCATTTCCGCTTCCTGCTGGAAGTCCACCTCAGGAGCCGAATCCGCCCGGGAAACCGCCTCCCCGTCAACCGGGGAGGATAAACCTATGACAGAAAAGGGACTGTTCATAAACCCTATAACCACCTAATTCGAAGAAGGTTCCTGAGCGCGGAGGACGTCAGCCTCGTAGAATCGCGTGGCCCAAATGCAGCTGAGTCCGCCTAAAGCCAGGAAACAGACGGCCACGCTGAGAGCCGTCAGAAGCCCCGCCCGGTCGGACACATATCCGATCAAAAGCGGCGAAATCGCGTCCCCCAGCGCATGCATGAAGAAGATATTGATGGCGAATCCCATGTTCCGGACCGAAAGCGGCGTCACCGTGGTGACGATGGCCGTGAGGGGTCCCGAGTTCAGAAAAATGAGGCTCTCGGCCAATCCCAGGAAGAGGAGAGACCACCCGAGGCTTCGAGAGAAAATGGTGAGGAAACAGAACGGCAGGCTCGCCAATAAACCGGTGGCCGCGACAAGGAAATACGCGTTCGGTGTCTTTTTCAACAGGCGGTCCGCCCACCACCCTCCGGCGAGGCTGCCCACGGTGCCGCCCAGAACTGTCACGCCCCCAAAGTAAAGCCCGGCCTTCGCGACATCCAGATCCCAGCGGCGGTTGAAAAAAGTCGGCATCCAGACGGCCAAACCGCCTAGCGTAAAGGTGAGCCAAGCCGAGGCCATCGTGTCCAACACGAAACTCTTATTCTTGAACAAAGCCTTGTAGTGGGCCGCGGTGGGCCTGAGGCGTTCCCGATTGGGCTCATCGGCGCGCGGCTCTTTCAAAAAGAGCGCGATGACACCCATCGGAATCCCCAAACCGCCAGCCCAGAAAAAGGCGGCGCGCCAGCCGAAATGGTGGCCCATGAAGCCGCCGAACACGTATCCCAGCGCACTCCCGACGGGAATGGCCATGGAAAAGATCGAAAGCACTCGAGCCCGGGCGCTGTCGGGGAAATGCTCGGCGATGAAGGAGGGCGATATGGAACCGTAGGAAGATTCGCCGATCCCCACCGCGGAGCGGCTAAAAAAGAGATCGGTGAATCCATGGGAAAGACCAGTGAGAAAAGTCGCTCCGCTCCAGGCGAGAAGCCCGGCGCCAATCCAGAGCCGCCTTCCGTAACGGTCAGCGAAGAGAGCAATCAACGGGGCGGCCGTCATGTAAACGAGCATGAAGGCTGAGGCGAGTGATCCCAACTGAGTATCCGTGAGCATCAAGTCCACTTTGACAAGAGGAAGCACCGCGTAAAGAACTTGCCGGTCAACATAGTTGAGAAGATTGGCTGCGAATAGGAAGCCAAGAACGGCGTAAGCGCGGGAGGGAGGGATCTTGGTCAAAGGCCGGACATCCCCTGTTTGCCACGCAACAACGGTAGGATTTTTGGAAAGTTCGGACTTCTTAGGAACAAGTTTGGCTCACGCTTCCTTTTTCCCCTTCGGAAATTTCCGGAAACAGGGAAATACGAACTCCTCAAACAGGGGTATAATAAAATAGTCGTACCCCGCTAGTATTTAAGGAGAAAAATCATGGCAAAAATACTTTCCCGCGTGAAGAAGACCTTTGTTTCTGAGCACTCCAACGGCACGCCTCCAGCCGCCGTGGAACTCGCAATCGATTTTCCTCAAGAAGGAGAATTCGTTCGTCCCGGACATTACGCGATCCGGCTGACGGCCCCTGCCGGTTCCCAGGTGGAAATTTCCATCAACGACGGAAACTGGGAACTTTGCCGGCATGCTGTCGGTTATTATTGGTATGACTGGACTCCGGGCAAAGCCGGCTCTCAGGAACTGGTCGCCCGCTCGAAAATAGGCAAAGGGAAATGGAAAAAATCCGACGCCCGGCGTTGCAGCGTCGAGTCTCCCAAGAAATAACGTAAAATCCCTTATGGATCAACCCATCAAAATAACGGCGGAGGTCGCCGCGCATGACCCCGCCACCTGTACCTTTGTGGTCGACCGGCCCGTTCTGCCTCACAAGGTGGCTCGTTTCGGTAAGGCTGAAGAGGCGAAAGGTTCTCCTCTAGCAGAGGCGATCTTTGCGATCGGTTTTGTCATTGGCGTGCAGATCGCCGAAAATATCGTAACCGTCACCAAAAACGGTACGGAAGACTGGCGTACAGCGGCCAAAGCCGTGGCTGCGACGATCCGCACCCATTTAGGCACGGGGCAGCCGGCCGTATCCGAGGAAGTGCTTCGCCATAGCGAGGCCGAAGACGGAATTCGCGTGCGGCTCGAAAAGATTCTTGAAGAGCGGATTAATCCGGCCGTCGCCGATCATGGCGGATACGTGTCCCTCATTGATGTCAAGGGCTCCGACGTTTACATTGAAATGGGCGGCGGCTGCCAAGGATGCGGGATGGCCAACGTCACGCTCCGGCAAGGGATCGAACAAGTGATCCGCCAAGAGATCCCCGAAGTCGGCGCCATCGTCGACGTCTCAGATCATACCTCCGGCCTTAATCCCTACTACCCTTCGCACTAGACTCCGCGGCCCTCGGCCGTTCTTTTTGCCTGCCTGAAGCGTGTCATTGGATGTTCAATCAGAATTTACATGCCTGCCATGGTGTTCCGGTTCGTTCCGATCCAGAATAGTCCTACATCAAAGAGAATAGGAGCGACATCATGAACCAACTCACACTTGCCAGCTTGGAAGCCGATATTGTGGCCTCCGTGGCCCGCCGACAGAAGACGCTATGCGAGGAATTGATCCAGGAAATCCAGCAGCGGCGATTGAGCCGCGACGAAGCTCTCGACCGGATAAAATGCATCGAGCTTTCGCTGCGGCGGCTCATTCGGGCCGCTTAAGCGACGGTCCATGACTCTCGCCACCGCCCCTTTCGAAGACCAGATTCGGGCCGCTCGCGTGCAGCGGGCTTTGGTGACCCTCAATGAGTTGGTGGCCAGTCTCGAATTGAGGGCCATCGGCCCGGTAGCGATCGAAGAAATCGTGAAGGAAATTCTTCGTGATCTTCGAGCCGCTCGCCACGCCTAAGACAATCCATTTTCTGCGCCATCTCCCCCAGAGGCGCTGAGGCCGAGCGGGATCCCGGCCCCCAAAACCGGGATCCCGCAGCCTATTCGGTTCGTCACAAAATTTTCCAACGCGAGCTTTTCAGAGGCGGCATAGATGATTAATATGAATAGAGCACAAACCTCGGGCGGTCCGACTCAATAAGGGTTAACCCGGGGCTCCACCCCACTCAAGGAGGCTGTGAATGCAACCGGATATCCATCTTAATTTCCTGGCGATTCTCGCGGGCGTCGTGGCGTCAATCGTGATCGGGTTTCTCTGGTATGGGCCGCTGTGCGGTAAGGCCTGGATGAAGGAAATGAATGTTCCGCCGGACCACAAGCCGGAGCCTGGTGTGATGAGAAAATCGATGATTATCATGGTTGTAGGATCAATCCTGACGACTTACGTCCTGGCTTGGACGGTTCAAGGATGGCGGCCTAGCGTCTGGCATGCCGGACAGGATGGTCCGAGTCTCACCTATGGTTTTTTTGCCGCTTTCTTTACGTGGCTCGGGTTTTATCTACCGCAACACCTGGGACAGGTGGCCTGGGAGCGCAAGTCGTGGAAGCTTTTCTCCATTAATGCGGCACACAGCTTCGTGAGCCTCCAGGTTGTGGCCATGATTCTGGCGGTTTGGCGCTAGAAAGTCGCCGGCGTCCTTCGGAAACGCCGTCTCACAGATTCACAACGAACCCGTACGATTGAATGCCTTTGCAGAGGAGACTTTTATGGCCCAGATGAAAGCCGTTCAGGTGAAAAAGCCCGGAAGCGAATTCGGGTGGGCCAACATCGGAGTGAGGCTTTTCGCTCAGCTCGTGTACGAGAGCGCGCTTCGCGTGCGGCCAGACACCGAGCCCACCTGCGGCAGCGGGCCCTGGGATTTTTTGCCGGGGCAATACATCGACCTCGAGCGGTAAGCGTTTAGCGCGCGATCGCGGCCGGAGAAGTCAGATACGCGATTCCATAAAAAAGGGCGGCCAAGCCTACAGGCTTGACCGCCCAGATCTCACAGAGGCCCAATGGCGTCCTAGAAAATGATGGGTACGCAACCGCTAGTTACGAACTGGATTTTAAGGAGATCTAATGCTTTTTGATAATCTGCCAGTGCTTGTTCATAGCTTGCTCGAGCGTCTGGGCCAAGATTTCCTACGGCTCCCGCTACCGGAAATTTGGCGTTAACCGCATTGATGTCATTCTGGACGCTGACCATAGCCGCCACAATATCGGAACACGTAAGAGATGGAGCTTTTTGATATGAAGCAGAGTCAGGAGCAATTAAGTCAGCGCCAACGACGTCTCTAGCATGAGCGGAACTGAAGCTGGTTATAAGGCATACAGACAGGACGGTTAGGGCCAGCAAACACTTTTTCATAAGAATCTCCTTGTAACAGATGGCTTCAATCAGTGAAACCAGAAGATATCGGGTAGCGGGTTAAGACGGCTTTAAGACCTGATTAAATTTCTTGGAAGGGAGTGTGCTGGTTAGTAGGTTGAACAGACAACCCCTTGGAAAACAATCGACTTAAATTGAGGGTAATGTGATAGTTGAATGTCCGTTTTGCATGGCAAATGTTGATGGAAGGGTGCTTTATGAAAGAGAAGATGTACCTGGAAAGGATGACGACTACGACCCTTACAAAACCTCTCTTATTGAATGCCTATCATGTAAATCGCTCATTCTAGTAGGTCAGAACTATGTGATTGAAGACGACTCTGACTGGGGCAAGGGGACGCGTTTGTGGCCTTCCCCTCGACGATATCTCGCTTGGTCGATACCGTCTAAAGTGCGCACGTCGCTGGAAGAAGCGGAAAAATGTCTTGGAGCGGGGGCCTGGATTGGTTGTGTTGCTATGTGTGGTCGAGCTTTAGAAGGAGTGTGTCGGCACTTTAAGACAAAAAGCCAGTATTTGGGTGGTGGTTTAAAAGAACTCAAGCAACGTGAGATCATCGATAAAAGGCTTTATGAATGGAGTCAGGAACTCCAAAGACATCGAAATATAGCCGCCCACGCCACCGATGAAAATATATCTAAACAAGATGCCGAAGAACTTCTCGATTTTGTCGTTTCCATTAGTGACTATATATTTGTCTTAAATGAAAAATTTGAGCAATTTATGAAAAGGAAACAAGACCAAAAAATTGCACCGCATAACAAGTCGTAACAGAATACGATCATGGTAACATCCGGACCAAAAACTAACAGCAGGAATATCTGACCTCTGGCCTATTTCCTAAAGCGAGCATTAATTTTTGGGAGGACCTCAGCATTTAAAATCGTTAAATAATTATAATGATTACTTATATGCTTTTATTCATCCCCAAGCGGAACTTAAACGCGTAAGACGCTATCTTGGCATGCCTTATGAAGTTACCGGAAAACTAGATCAGGAAGAATTGTGCCGCTGCTCGAATCGTCTCTTTTCCGTTTGAGTGGTAGAGGCGGGATCCCCAGCGCTCCACTTCAAAATCGATTCCCGATGATTTGGATTCGTTTCGCCACATTGAAAGCCGCTCTTCTTCTTTTCCTGGTTTGGACGGGACGCCTCAAACCCCGTCCCGGATCCGTAGGCCGGGCTTTTTTGTGGCTTAACGTTTACACTGCGGGAATTGGCCTGTTGGATTGGTTTTCAGGCGCCAATACTTTTATCTCTGGCGAAAGCCGATGAATCCAACACTTCTTGATATCCTGGGATCTTGGCCTTTGTATCTTTTGGCCGGCGAGATGCTGGCGTGGGGACTCTTCAGCCTGCTCTATCTCCCTTTCCGGAACGCAAATGGATATGATCTACCCGGAACGAAGGCTCTCCGCAGCGAGTAAGGCCCTCACGTACCGCGAATTTATAAACATGACCCTTCTTAAGGAGTTTCCCATGAAAATGGCAATTTCGGTTTGCCTAGCGGGCTTGGTTTTTCTTGCGGGCTGTTCGGAACTGCATCAAACGGGTTCCCAATTTACCGCTACGGGGACTTCGGCCAATATTTTGTTCTTCCAGATTCCTCGCGATCCGATGGTCTCAGCGCAGCAGCAAATTCCCTCGGGCGCGATGGTCACGAACACCAACAATTCCCCCAATGATTGGCACACCGTTGTTGGCTTCTTGAATCGCCTCTTGGGCGTGGGCTGGAGCCAAATCGGGGGCAAGACGCAATAGCGCCGAAGAGGGCCGCCGTCTCGATGTGGGACCGGCGGCTTCCCGGGCCAGACACCCCTCCTTCTCTTCGCAGGGTTTCTTCAAGTCAACCGGAACCAATACCACCAAGGATCGTTTAAATAATCGCACCTATGACATTCCGAAGATTCATTTCCACTTTTAGCTCTATTATTTTGACTCTCCTCTGCCAAAACGCTGTGTGGGGGGCTCAACCCGCTCTCAAGAGCGCGGCTCCGGTCACTTTGCGCCAGTGCTATGAGTGGGCTAAAGGCCGGAGCGAAAATCTGAAAATTCGAATGGAAGATATCGAACAGTCGGACGAACAGGCCCGCTCCGCTCTCAGTGGAGCCCTTCCGCATTTCGACTGGAAACTGAACGATACCTACCAGGATCCCCAAGGCGTCAGCAAGCTGGATTCCGCCGGCTTTTCGGGTTTCGTCGAAAAAAACCAAATCGAATCCAAGTTTACAGTCGAACAGCCCCTCTTTTCCGGGCTTCGGGAGTTCTCGGCTTACGCGGGATTCAAAAGAGAGAGAGCCCGGAACGTCTTGCTTCTGGAACGCGCGGTCCAGCAGCTTTTTGAAAACACCGCCGACACCTTTTATACGGTTCTCAGCTACGAGAGCGATTGGGAAAATACCCATTCCGCGCTCGTCTTGGCCGAAGACCGAGTCAAGCAGTTGATCGGTTTCCGGAAATTGGGGAAGTCCCGAAAAACGGAAGTGTATACGGCGAAAGCCCGGGCCTTATCTATGAGAGCCCGCCTTGACCAGATACAGGCCGGAATCAACTCGGCCCGGGAAGATTTGTCTTATCTGTCGGGAAAGGATTTATCGACGGCCCCGCTCGTAGATGAAATTCCCAGCCCGCCCGTGTTCGAACCCTTGGCGGCGGCTCTGGAGGCCGGCGCGCAGCGAAGCGACATCAGGGCGCAGCGGGAAGAGCTGGCGGCCAAAGAGCGGCGGATACGTTATGAGAAAGGGTTTTACTGGCCGACGGCGGATCTCTCGGGAAACTATTACACGAGGAGGGCCACTTTTCTGAGAGACATCAATTGGGATGTGACCCTCTCCGTGGATATGCCCCTTTACCAGGGGGGCAGGGTCTCCGCCAACGTTCGCGAAGCCATGTCATCCTACCGCCAGGCGCAGCTGATGCTCGAGGAGATGGAGCGCGACATTTATCATTCCATCCGCAAGATACACAACGAGCTTTCGATGTCTATCCTGGAGGCGAAGTCTTCGGAAGAGGCGGCCCGAGCCGCTCAACAGAGCTATGACGCGCTTTTGGGAGAGTACAAGCTCGGCCTCGTGACAAACCTGGACGTCTTGGAAGCGCTGGACCTTCTCCAGTCGCAGAAAAGCGCCCGGGATGCCGCCCGCCTGAAGGCAAAACGGCTGTTTATAGAATTGAATGTCGCCATGGAGCGCGAACCCTAATATGACCCTGTCCGATTTATCCATAAAAAATCCCGTTTTCGCCTGGATGATTATGTTCGGCGCGATGGTGTTCGGGACCATCAGTTTCATCAAGGTCGGCAAAAGCCAGTTGCCCGACGTTGATTTCCCGGTATTAACCATCACGACCACGTGGGAGGGCGCCTCGCCGGAAGTCATGGAAAGCGAAGTGGTCGACGTTCTCGAAGATGCGATGACCTCGGTCAAGGGCGTCAAGAAAATAAGCTCGAACACGCGGCAGGGCCAGTCCCTGGTGACCATCGAGTTTGATCTCAAGACCAACGTCGATATCGCCCTCCAGGACGTGCAGAGCAAGATCTCGCAGGCGCAATACAAGCTGCCCAAGGACATCGACCCTCCTATTATCAGCAAGTTCAATCCCGACGATCAGCCCTTCATGTGGATATCGGTTTCCAGCGACCGGCCGGCCCGGGAGCTCATGGATTATGTGAAGCACGAAGTGAAGGATAGATTCACCACGCTGCCGGGCGTGGGCGACGTGTTTCTAGGCGGCTTTATCGAGCCCGCGGTTCGCGTGTGGCTGGACCCTGACAAAATGCGGGCGCGGGAAATTACTGTTGACGACGTGGTCGCCGCGATTCACTCGGAGCACTCCGAGCTGCCGGCGGGATATCTATCTACCAGGCAAAAAGAGTGGAATCTGCGGGTGATGGGAGAAGCCCAGTCGGTGGAGGAATTGGAAAATCTCATTATCTCCGACCGGAGCGGCCGGCCGATCTACACGCCTTTCCGGTTAAAGGATATAGCGGAGATTCAGGACGACGTTTCGGATCCCCGCGGCATTTCCCGCGTGAATGGAAAGCCGGCCGTGGGTCTTGGAATCTTGAAACAGAGAAACGCGAACGCCGTGGAAGTGGGTCATCTGGTGACAAAGAGAGTCCAGGAGCTTCAAAAGACGCTGCCCCAGGGGATGAAACTGGCCGTCAATTTCGACGGCACGACGTTCATTGAGCAGTCCACGCACGAGCTCAACTTCAATCTTCTTCTTGCCTCCATCTTGACGTCGTTAATCTGCTGGCTATTTCTGGGTTCCTGGAGTTCGGCGGTCAATATCGTTCTGGCGATTCCAACCTCGATCCTGGGCACGTTCGTGGTTCTTTACTTCTTTGGGTATACCCAGAATACATTCACCCTCTTGGGCCTGACACTCGTCGTGGGAATCGTGGTGGACGACGCCATCATGGTTCTCGAGAACATTGTGCGTCACCGGGAATTGGGGGAGTCCCAAGTGAAGGCGGCGATCCTTGGAGCGCGGGAGATCTATTTCGCGGCCATGGCCACGTCCGTGGCCATTCTGGCGATATTTGCGCCCGTCCTCTTCGTCAAAGGGGTCATCGGAAAGTACTTTTTGCAGTTTGGAATTACCATTTCGGCGGCCGTTCTTTTGTCTCTTCTCGAGGCGCTAACGCTGGCGCCTATGCGATGTTCGCAATTTCTTCAGGTCGGAAAACACACGGGACTCAGCCGAATAGTGGACAATGCGATGGACTGGTCGCGGGACAGGTACCGCGTGCTTTTGGCCTGGTGCCTGCGGCACCGCTGGTGGATCGTCCTCATATCGCTGCTTTTGTTCGCCGGAAGCCTTTCTCTTTTCGGCGTCGTGAAAAAAGAGCTCATGCCGCCGCAAGACCAGAATATGCTTTTCATCCAGCTCGAAACTCCGGTGGGCTCGTCCCTCGATTTCACCGATGACGCTTTTAAGAAGGTTGAGACCTATCTCTTATCGAGAGGCGAAGTGGAGCGCTACTACACGGCCGTGGGAGGATTCCAGGGAGGGGAGATCAATTCCGGCGTCATCTTCGTGACGCTCAAGAGCCCCAAGGCGCGCCCCAGTCCCCCGGGCAGGTCGAAATCCTTTTCACAGCAGGAACTCCAAGACGTTCTTCGCGGGGAACTGGGAAAAATCCCCGGCATATCGAAGGCGATTCTTATCGATCTTTCCTCGGGAGGGGGAGGCGCAGACAGCGGATTCCCCGTGGAATTTACAATTCAGGGCCGGGACTGGGACCAGCTGGCTCGCGTCAGCGAGACGTTCCTCCAAAAGATGAAGGCCACCGGCCTCATGGTTGACGTTAATTCCAATTACAAAGTGGGAATGCCTGAAATCCAGATCTGGCCCAATCGCGTAGAGGCGGCGCGCCGAGGCGTGAGCGTAGTCTCCATTGGAAATGTTGTGAATGCGACCATGGGCGGGCTCCGGGTGGGTAAATTCTCAAAAGGCGGAAACCGCTACGACATCCGGTTGCGTTTCCGCCCCCAGGACAGAATGTCGCCGGCGGATATAGAGAAGATTTGGGTTCGGAATAACCGGGGGCAGGTGGTGCCGCTGACGGAGGTGGTTACGGCGAAAGAAAAACAAACGCTCCTCAGCATCACCCGTCAGGACCGTTCGCGTGCGATCACGCTCGATGCCAATATTGCCGCGGGCCATTCTCAAGCCGAGGCGCTCACCGCCGTGGACAAGATCGGCCACGAGATCCTTCCCGAAGGGGTGAAGCTCGTATTTTCAGGATCTGCGGAAACCTTTAAAGAAGCGTTTCTGGGATTGTTCCTCGCTCTCGTCTTGGGTGTTGTCATCGCCTACATGATCTTGGGAGCCCAGTTTAATAGTTTTGTTCATCCGATCCTGGTCTTAATGGCACTTCCTTTCAGCCTGACGGGAGCCGTGCTCGCCCTTGTGATTGCTCATCAGTCTCTCAACATGTTCAGCATGATCGGATTGGTCTTGCTCATGGGCATCGTGAAAAAGAATTCGATTTTGCTGGTCGACTTTACAAACGAGCGGCGCCGGCAAGGATTGTCCGTTTTTGACGCGCTGATCGACGCCTGCCCTATACGCTTGCGACCGATCGTTATGACGTCGGTTTCGACAATCGCCGCAGCGATTCCTCCGGCATTGGCGCTCGGTCCTGGGGCAGAAACCCGAGTCCCCATGGCTCTGGTTATCATTGGCGGCGTGGCGGTGTCGACATTTCTCACCCTATTCGTGGTTCCGTGTGCTTACAGCCTGATGGCTCGTCTGGAAAACCACAAGCACGACACTCGCCTTAAGGAAGCTCTCCAGGAATTGGGCGAGCTCCCGCCTGCCTGAAGACACAATAAGGGTAGAAAGACCCATCTTCTGTTTAACCCACTCACCAAAGTGCCGAACGTTCAGTAATATAGGCGAAACGATAAGCCCTTCAGGAGAGGTGGCTGAGCGGTTTAAAGCGCACGCCTTGAAAATCACTGAAAGGCCAAATCTACCGCACGCTTTCGTCGAGGAGACTGTTACTGATGTTGACTGAAATGGCTGTAAATTTACAGGTTGGCCGTCAAGTCACCTATAAAGAGTCGTAAAGACGAGCCAAAAAACATCAAGGCGTCCTGTTTTGCCCCTATTGACATTCGAAATCCTCAAGGAGTATAATTGATTAACCTTAGGGGTTAATCAAATGAGGAACCTAACGCTTGGACATCATTTTCAGAACTACGAAGTTGCAACGAGTGTGCAACTCTGACAAGGATTTGAGAAAGCAATGGGGTGTTCAATGCGGTGGAATTATAAGACGCCGGTTGGATGACCTAAGAGCGGCCAGATCCCTTGAGGTAATGAGGTCTCTTCCCGGACGTTGCCATGAATTGACGGGGAACTTAAAAGGGACACTCACCCTAGATTTGGAGCATCCAAAGCGATTACATTTTGAACCAGGCAATGAACCTATTCCCAAAAAAGTTGATGGCGGCTTAGATTGGCAACAAGTGACGGCTGTTCGCATCTTGGGAGTGATTAATACCCATGATTAAAACGCAAACTGAATATAGACCGGACCATGTTTCTCCACCCGGAGAAACTTTGCTCGAGATTCTTACCGACAAAGGAATTTCTCAGGCAGATCTTGCAACACGCATGGGTCGACCTGTCAAAACAATCAATGAAATCGTGAAGGGCAAAGCAATTATCATGCCTGAGACGGCGCTCCAACTCGAAAAGGTACTTGGAGTAGAAGCTGCCTTTTGGATGAGCCGAGAACAGTACTATCAGGAGCATATGGCGCGTCTTTCGGAGCGCGATCGCTTCTCGCACTCCCTCGAATGGCTCAAAAGTTTTCCAATAAAACAAATGACAGATTACGGATGGATAAAGGGTGTATCATCCAAACCCGCACTTTTGGATGAAATGTTGAGTTTTTTTGGAGTAGCAAGTATCGAAGCGTGGAACGAAACATGGGAGAACTTAAAGATCGCTTTTCGAAGATCCGCCAAACTCCAATGTAATATTGCCTCGACTCGGGCGTGGCTCCGCAAAGGAGAGTTAGATGCAACAGAAATTCAATGCGCACCATATGACGAAACGGCTTTCACAAAGGTACTTGGAGAAATTAGAAATCTGACCAATCATTCTCCTGATGTTTTCATTCCTCAACTTCGAGAAAAATGCGCGGCAACAGGTGTTGCCACGGTTTTTGTTCACGAATTGCCAAGGACACCTATTTGCGGAGCGACACGTTGGCTAAACAAGAACAAAGCCTTGATTCAACTCAGCCTTAGATACAAGACCAACGATCATTTATGGTTCACTTTTTTCCATGAAGCGGGGCATATACTTCTTCATGGGAAAAAAGAGGTTTTCATTGAAACCGAAGATCGGTTAACTGATGTCCTAGAAGAGCAGGCCGATAATTTCGCTTCCAAGAACTTGATCACCGATTCAGATTGGAATCAATTTACTATCAGTGGCCTATACACCTTCAGAACTGTCGGAAGTTTCGCTAATCGTGTCGGAATTGCACCCGGTATTGTGGTTGGCCGTCTACAGCACGAAAATAAGATTCCTTTCAGTTTTTTGAATCGCCTCAAGCAACGTCTTGCTTGGAGCGATTGAGGTTTTGGAGAGGTGGCAGAGCGGTTTAATGCACGCGACTTGAAATCGCGAGTGCCTTCACGGGTACCGGGGGTTCGAATCCCTCCCTCTCCGTCGACTTAATTTTTTATGGGAAAAAGAATCACCGCCCTTAAGTCAAAAGTAAAAAGGTTCGTGAAATCCGTTTCAGGAATAGAAGAGGGCAAAAAATTAAGCTCACCCTTCGCCACCGGAAGTGGCGGCCCGCTATTTGAAAACCAGATACAAACTTCTTTTGCAGTTCTAATGCTTGCGGGCGGCATTTGTCCATGCCTTAAGCGGCCAATCAAAGAAATAAAACTGCAAGGAAGATATGCGGGATTCCATACCGACGATTTCATCGCATTTGTTGAGCAAGCTGATGGGAGTGATAAGGCAAAATTTCTCGCTCAAATTAAACACGCGGTCAGCATTACCATTGCCAATACCGCCTTCAAAGAAGCAATCGCAGCCGCATGGCGTGATTTCAAGAATCCAGACGTATTTGACCCAACCACAGACGTCATCGCCCTTATTTCTGGTCCACTGAGCGCCACTGATATCGACCATGTACGCCCAATTCTTGAATCCTCCCGTAATTCTCAAACAGCCGATGAGTTTTTCAAAAAAATGAAACTCGCTCGGTTCACCAGTTCCGAATCACGAAAGAAGCTAAAGATATTTCGGACGCAACTTAATATTGCCAATCAAAATATTGCAATCACTAACGACGAGCTTTGGGCTTTTTTACGGTGTTACCATCTACTTGGTTTCGATCTCGATGTTCAGAGCGGAACGTCTTTGTCCTTTTTGCATTCTTTAATTGCCCAGTTCAATGGGGGCGATCCAACTCTGGTTTGGGGAGCTGTTACCAATTATGTTGCTTCGGCCAATCAAAACGCTGGGACTTTAACGCGAGACACGATTCCAAAAAACATACGTGATCTTTTCTCGAAACAGAAAGTTCAAATGCCGGAAGAACTCAAAACAGAAACCAATACTCAAGCGCTTTCTGGTGATCAAGGTAACGCTGTAATGTTGGCCACACTTTTGGGCTCTTGGAATGAAAAAATGGATAGCGATATGGATGTCGCTAAAAAGCTGATCGAATAACATGATTAAAGACCAAAAAGAATGGTTAGACGCTTTAAGAGAAGTTGCACTTCTTGAGGGAGCGCCAGTCCAACAGAAAGATGGAAAGTGGGAGGTACAGGATAGAAAGAAGACCTGGAAAGCGATGGGGGCCAGAATTACCGATGGTCATTTGGATCGGATCCGATCAGTCGCAACTGAAGTTCTTACAGAAATAGATCCTCAATTCGAGCTCGAGCCCTCTGAGCGTTTTGCCTCGGCGATTCATGGTAAGGTCTTAAAACATTCAAAATTGCTTAGAAATGGTCTCGCTGAAACTTTGGCCCTTCTGGGCAGTGATCCTCAAGCTCTTACTTCGTGTTCAACTGGCAAGGCTGAGGGCACAGCAGTTCTTGCAGTTCGTGAAATATTAAAAGATGCGGACTGGCTTCGTTGGGCAAGCCTCAATGATTGCTTGCCATCATTGGCCGAAGCAGCGCCATCTGAATTTTTATTCGCAATAGAGAAATCTTTACAGAAATCACCTTCTCCATTCGTCAAAATATTTGGGCAAGAAACTGGTGGTTTTGCCGGCCGCAACTATCTCACAGGTACTCTATGGAGCTTGGAGACACTTGCATGGAGCGCGGATTATCTAACTCAAGTCACTGTGATTTTAGGCGAACTCGCGGCAATCGATCCAGGTGGAAATTGGGGCAACCGTCCCGCTAATTCTCTTGCGGACATATTTTTACCATGGCATCCACAGACTATTGCTGACATTCCCAGACGTAAAGCAGCGATTGATGCACTTTTACGTGAACAACCCAACGTAGGGTGGCGGTTGTTATTGAATTTACTTCCCAACCAAATGAGCACAACGTCTGGCAGCTATAAACCTTCTTGGCGCAATTTCATTCCAAGCGATTGGTCCGAAACAGTCACCCAAAAAGACTATTGGGAACAAGTTTCAGCATATGCGGAACGAGCTCTCAACTTGGCTAAGACCGATTTGTCGAGACTTACCCAATTAATTGATCATTTGCCCAATCTTTCTCCGCCCACTAATACCCGGCTTCTTGAATACGTTGCATCGCCAAACGTGACGGAGTTGCCAGATGAAGACCGGCGCGCACCATGGGAAGCCCTTATATCTTTAGCTGCAAAACATCGTAAATTTCCAGATGCCACTTGGACGATGAAGTCAGATGTAATTGATCAAATTGAAGAAATTGCTATCAAAATTTCCCCAAAAGCTTCTGAGGTACTTGCTCGTCGTCTTTTCGCTGGTAGAGATTGGGACCTTTACGATGAAATGGATAACTATGAGGGTCAGCAAGAGATTGTCAATCAAAAACGACAAGAAGCTACGCAAACGATATTTAAGAAGGGTGGATTCAGCGCCGTACTTAATTTCGCGAGAGAAGTTGAATCTCCATGGAAAGTAGGTGTTGCCTTTGGACAGATCGCCTTAGAAGAAGAGGATGCTAATGTGCTCCCCCAATATCTTTCTTCCGAGGAAAAACCAATCCGTGATTTTGCCGGCGGGTTTGTGATGGGAAGATTCATCAAGAAACAATGGGCTTGGGTTGATTCTTTATCAACGAAAGACTGGACCCCAGCTCAACAGACAGAATTCTTAACAACCCTTCCTTTTGGAAAAGAGTCGTGGAGTAGGGCGGAAAAGACACTCAAAAATGATGCTGCGTTGTACTGGAAAGACGTCAATGCATTCCAACTTACATCCACGGATGAGATGCTAGAAGCTACCGAGAGATTCCTTCAATTCAATCGACCTCAAGCAGCGATTGAATACATGAGCCACTTACTACACAAAAAAGTGGAGTTTCGACCAGAATCCGCTGTTCGCGCTTTATTAGATCGGCTGAAAACGGACGAAAAGAATTCAAGTCACGATCTTTATGCCATTGAGGAGTTGATTCAATGGTTACAAGAGCATCCTCCTACCGATGAGAAGGATCTGTTCCAAGTGGAGTGGGCTTATCTACCTGTTCTCGGTAGTAATCACGGGGCCAAACCAAAAACGTTAGCTCGAGCGCTCGCAACTTCTCCGGCCTTCTTTCACGAAGTGATTCAGGCGGCATTTCGGTCTGATAAAACCAAGAAGGAAAATTATCAACCAACGCCGGAACAGCAGAACATGGCTAAGAACGCTTATCGATTGCTCCATGAATGGTCGCTTGTGCCGGGAACACAGAGCAAAGACACCTTTGATGGCGCTGCATTCAATGATTGGCTGTCAAAAGTTCGTAGTCTCGGCGAACAGTCAGGACATCTTTCCATTGCCATGCACATACTCGGACAGGTTTTGCCTTTTACACCATCTGACCCCAACGGCTTGTGGATTCATATGTCTGTGGCTGAAGCTTTGAATGCGAAAGAAGCAGAGGAGATGCGGTCTGGTTTCATCAATAAACTTTTCAATTTACGCGGCGTCCATTGGGCTACAGGCGGGAAATCCGAGATGAACCTCGCAGAAATGAATCACAAGAAGGCCAACGCACTCGACGAAAAAGGATTCCAACGCATTGCTGCAGCAGTTAGGGATTTTGCGAAATCGTACGAACGAGAGGCCGAACGCGAGTCCAAGCGAGATCCACTTAGAGATTAGGTTCTTTGGTACTTAGCCGAAAACAAAATGGATCTTGAGGAAAAATCAACAAATAGCGATGGAGAGCTTTAAGACCGCCGACGTATTCAATTTCCTGGTATTCCAGGCGCGGTTACAGCTTGCCCCGTTTTTATCCGTTCGTACACTTCACGATTTAAAGCCAATACCCGCGAACGCAGATCGTCGGATTTTTTCCATCCATAAGCTTCAATGACCGCCATGTCGAGCTCTTCAATTGTCTCTTTCAACTGATTGTTCCCCGGTAATTGTGATAACTCATATAAACGCCTTAAACTTAAGCTCCCGGAACTCATGAGGGTGAGGCGCAACTCTCTCAACGCAATTGAAGCCTGCGTAACTCGGCTGATCTTTGTCGAACTTGGTTCCTGTGGCCACGGAAATGTGTCAAAAATAGAGTCACTTGAATAATTGAAATCGACTTCGTTCTTCAGCCGTGCCCCTTTTGCCTTGAACCAGTCACAATGCACAACTGATTGGATGATTCCGAAAGAGTAGTCATCATCAAATGCCCATAACTGTAGCTTGTCGCCGGGAATAATATCCGTTGGAATAAATTCGAAGACAAATGGCCACCTTTGTGTCCTTGATGCGGCAATGATCCGTGGGTGTTGTCTCATCCAATTTCGCAGTTCCGTCCGCCGCGCCCAGAATGTCCACCACCGAGCCAGGTGTTCTTCACGCGCTTTCTCCATGTCAGATCTTGCTTGCCGAGTTTTTGCGAGAGTTTCTTGAACTGCGGGGAGAACGTTGTTTTTCAAATGGCTTAAGATCGATGGCCATCGGGCCAACGACATAACGTCATAACCGTCGGCGTCAATCAAAAATCTTTGTGGTTTGCCATCTCCTGACATCAATTCACGGCCGATAAGATAAGGTCGGATGATCGCATTTGAGCCACCTTCTTCTTGAAAAAACTCGTCGGCGTCGTCACGATTCAATACGAAACCATCATAACCCGGTGTAATTCCTTGAAAGGCCTTCTGGGGTTTGACGTTGCAATCCAGCACTTCAGCGCTTTTGACATCAATTTCGTCTGAAAGAGAAGAGCTAATATTTGTTACGACCTTCAGCATAAGTTGATAGCCCTTTTGTTTATTCTTGACGGGATACCCCTTAGGCAGAGGACCGGCGTGCCAAAGCTTTTTTTCTTTTGGGACAATCGCAGAGCCTTGCGACTTGATCCAGTTCACGATGGATACGTTTACGTTTGCTTCTCCGGACCAGGGTTCGTTTTCAACAGCATCAACTATCGTGCCAGTCTCGGCGATAAAGTCTAAACCGCCTACTCGTGATTTATTATTACGGACATTTTGTGTTCCTACGAGTCCTGCTCGGCCTCTGAATGGGTCTTCAGCCGTACACGCCTCAAGCGCAGAATGCGCTTTGCGGTACCAATAAACACAATAATCGGCCATTCCTGGGATTTGAGGATAAATTGATCTCAACGTGTTCACGTAAGATGAACCATGGCTCGGTTTTAGCCGTTTTGCACCGAGAAATGGTGGGTTCCCGATGATCACGTCTGCCTTTGGCCATTCCATTGGCATCGCATTTCCGACCAGTAGCGCATCAGCAGCAAAAAAATTGGAGTCGAGATTGTCCATTGGCAATGGATGCTCAGTACTATGAAGTTCGTCTATTGCCAACTTGCGTGCAATCATTAAAGTAACCTTAGCGATTTCAACTGCGAAAGGATTTATGTCTATGCCAAAAAAATTCTTTGCTGTTACGAAAGTTAAATTTAGTTGCGATGGGATCGCTTTTTTTGAAATCTCGGAAATTCGTTCTTGAATCCTCGCCTCAAGACGTTTTATTTCTCGATAGGCGATGTATAAAAAGTTTCCTGAACCACATGCTGGATCAAGCACCCGATAATTCTGCATCCGATAGAGCAACTCATTAAGACGCTTGATACTTTCCGCATTTTCTATGGCTTCTTGCCACGGTTGGACGATTGTCGGCAGGACAATCTTCATAATATCGGTTGCAGTAGTAAAATGTGCGCCGAATGCGTGGCGCCTTTCTTTCTCAAGCGAATGCTCAAAAAGAGTTCCAAATATCTCAGGACGAACTTTTGACCAGTCTGCGTTTGCCGCATTTTTCAGGAGACTTAGTTCAACGACGTCGAGCTCAATTTGAATTGGTGAAGCAAACAGTCCTCCATTAAAATATGACACACCTTCGAATCGACCACCCGGAGTAATTCCAGGGGTATTCATTTCTTTAAATAACCCCCCTAAAAGATCGTAAGCATCCTTCGGAGTGCTGCAGTCCTCAAGAATTCTGTTGACTGTGTATCGCGGCAAGAGCCCTATGTCGTCAGCAAAGAGAGCAACAAGTAATTGCAAAACGAATCGCTGACTTATTTCTCGAGGGATCCCCCTAACGATTAGATGATTAAAACACGACGCGAGACGATCTGCCTGTTCACGAGTAACGTCTTCATGATTATCACCAAAGATTGGTTCCTCTCGAGTAGGGAATAGAAATGCAAGCGGGCCGTATCGTGTAGGAAGATCAGTTAAAGAAACTTTATCGACGGGAACGTCCATCTGAGTCTCGAAATCATAAATCCATAGCTCATCGAAATTGCAGAGAATAACGTAGCGAGGACGTCCAGGAACTATCCTAACCCAATAATCAAATGCCTGCCGGTAGTGCCGCTGTAGGTTTTCGCCCCGCTTCTTCATCTCAATGAGCACAACCGGCTTCCATACCATATCGGCAAATGATACGCCCCGGCCCGATCCTTTTCTTACCCGAAATTCAAGCTCAGCGCCAACCTCACGAATGCCCGGATTACCAAACGCCTTTAAAAGGTGCTCAAGAAAGAGATGTGCCTCTCCCTTTTCGTCACCTTTGATGTGTTGCTTTACCCAATCGACGAACATCCGAAGAGAATCTTCTTTTTCGCTCAACTCTTGCTCCATTTCATGGATTTAGGGGGCTATATCTCCACCGCATAGGATTACAACCGACCACTTTAACAGGAGTATTCAATCGAGGAGGGCTTTAGGAGATACATTAAGTGCACGAGCAATTCGGCATATCATTGTTAAGGTAGGATTTCTCTCCCCTCTTTCAATTCTCCCGACATAGGTTCGATGAATCTCGACCCGCTCGGCAAATCCTTCCTGCGATAGCCATTTTCTGTCGCGCAATCGCCTGACAGTCTTTCCGAATCCGATGCATTCCTTTCGCTTTTTTCTCACCCCATGATTTTCGGTGAGCTGTGACTATCAGTCTACAGACTATGAGTAGCATTATATAATGGCAGTCATCTTATCCGAAATAAGAGGTGTTATGAAAAAGCCGTTTCAAACGACCATAAACAACAAATGAAAAGTGTATTTTTTGCCCAACCCCTTAAACAGCAAGACAAGACCGGAACATATAATTCCAGAACAATTGGCGGATCATTGAAATCAAAGGGAATGGTGTCAGCTCATGGAAGAACTATTTAAACTCTATTCTGAAATAACTGAACCCGATTCGAGGTGGCAATATCTTGTGGGAATTGACCCTAAGCTATTTAAAGAATCCTGCGCAACTAAACTTAAAGAATTCCATAGTGAAATTTCCGAAATTCGACTTTTGCCGCAGGCCCCCGAACAATTAAAAAGCGCTTTCAATACCGCCCGAAATGTCTTTCTTTATTCCTGGTTCGTTTATTCAATGATACCGGTAGCCGTGATGCATGCCTATTCAACAATGGAGATGGCTTTAAGAATCAAAATTGGCCATAGTGCCGAAAGACTTTCGTTCAAAAGATGCTTTCAAAAGGCAATCGACAGGAATTGGATTAACGATAAAGGGTTTCGACACTTTAGAGAATTAGAGGGGCGGCGCGAAAATTTAATCGCTGGAGATGAGAACAGTGGGTCATACGCAAATGACCCACAACACTACTGTAAAATCTTACGCGATTGCGTACCTGACCTGCGGAACAGCCATGCGCATGGACATGCGATGCTTTATCCTGGCTGTCTACATGAACTGGAACTTTGTGCAGATCTAATCAATCAGTTGTTTTATACGGAATGAAAAATCGGAAAGCGGCAAGCGTTTTCCCTTGGCCAGCAGTCTTGAAAGCGTGAGCGCCTTCGCGGGTACAAGGTTCGAATCCGCCCGCTCTGAATTTTCGATGTTTACTATCTCTCGCATACTGAGAAATTATGGATCTTGCTGAGTTCGAGAAGTGGAACGAAAGGATGTCCAAGATCTATGATCCTGACTCCTTCATTACAAAAACGGCCTTTCCGATCCGCTGGGTTGAAAAGAAGCGATTGGCAAAAACGTTGGCCGCCGTCGCCTGCGACTCCTCAAGTCGCATTTTGGACCTCGGCTGCGGTCCGGGGAACCTCACCACCTCTCTAACCGGCAATCTGGTCGTAGGCGTCGATCTTTCGGAAGCCATGCTCCAACAGGCCCGCGCGCGACTCGCCTCCAATAGCGCGATTACGATTGTTAAAGGAAATGCCGAGTCCATTCCATTTCCAGATGGACATTTCAACCGGATCGTGTGCTCGGAAGTTCTGGAGCATGTTCAGAGGCCTGAAGTTGTGTTCCGGGAAATACGCCGTGTCGCTCAATCTGGCGCTCGTATTGTCCTTACGCTTCCAAATGAACAACTGATTAATAGGACCAAAAAACTAGTAAGGGCCTTCGGATTGATGCGCTGGATGGCCGGCGGCTATAAAATGTCGCGGGATATGCTCGACCGATGGCACCTGTCCGAAATCCGGCCCGACTGGATTCTCAATCTCTGCGCAGAGGAATTTGAGTTGATCGCTCACCATCGCATTCCATTTCCGTTTCTCGCCTATCACAACATCTTTGTGTTCATCGCCAAGTAGGAGGGCCTCTGGAGCCCGATCTCGTCGAATTCTATCGGCAGCACTCCGCTCTTGAGGCATCCGATTTCCGTTTTGTGGCCCTCAAGGAGCTTCTGCTTAAGAATCTTCGGGGTCGATCGGTTCTCGATGTGGGGTGCGGTTCCGGTGCCATGGTTCGAGCCTTGGCCGAAAGAGGGCTCGCCGCTTCGGGGCTCGAACCCGACCGGGAGCTCTATGGACTCGCGGTGCGGACCGTCGCGGGACTCGAGCCTCCATCCCAGCTTCTCAATATCAATCTTAAAGATCTCAGTGAACGTGAAACCTCGCACTTTGAGAGCTTTCTTCTTCTTGATGTGCTCGAGCACATTGAAGCGGATGACGTGTTCCTCCTTAAACTCAGCCAACTAATGCCTTCGGGAAGCCAGTTACTCCTCTTGGTGCCGGCTCTTACCGGTCTTTTTGGAAAGCGGGATAGAGCCGTGGGCCACTACCGGCGCTATGACCGTGAACGCCTCAAAAGGATTTTCAGCCCCTGTGGATTTCGCTCCGTTGAAGTGAATTATTGGAACGCGCTGGGCACTCCGGTGTATTGGTTTTTCGAGAAAATCCTTGGCCGAAGCATCCATGAGGGATTCCGCCTTCAAACGAAACGATCCTTCTTTGCCAGGATGATCAATAATCTCCTTCTGGGATGGTTCCGAGCCGTCGAAAATAGGACCCCTTTCCCCATTGGGCTATCGTTCTTTGTCAAAGCCTCAAAATAGATAAGAACCCAGAAGACACGTTCCATAACCCGAAGATCTCGACCGGCGCCCCAGGCCATTCAAAGCAGCCCATCCTCCACCCCGATGAAAAACCCCTCCTAGGCCTCAAATCCACAAATGCGTGGAGAATCAAAGGAATTCAGCACTGGCATTTCCGGGAAACCGGACGCATCCTATTAATTAGGTACCCCTCAATTGCGATTTCATGCCTAGAACACGAGGAGCTCTTGCGTGGCGGAACAGGCCTTAAACAAAATCGGCAAAGACTGGGTTTGGCCCAAAGGCGCCCGGGAGATTCCGTCGGTTAATCCCGCGGATACCTCCGATATCATCTGCGTAGCGCCAGAAACGCCGGCCGAAGAAGTGGGCCGGGCGGTGTTGGCGGCCAAAGAAGCTTACCCCGCCTGGAGACGGACACCCGCCCCTGAACGAGCGAAAATCATCCTACGCCTGGCCCAGATTTTGACGGAGCGAAAATCGCAGCTTGGAAAACTGGTCACGCGCGAGAGCGGAAAACCGCTGGTGGAAGGCTTGGGAGATGTCCAGGAAGCCATCGACATGGCACACTTGGCGGCCGGCGAAGGTCGACGGCTCTACGGAGAAACCGCTCCTTCCGAGCTTCCCAACAAAATGTGCCTGACGTTTCGCGAGCCTGTGGGCGTATGCGCGCTGATCACTCCTTGGAATTTTCCTGTGGCGATTCCGGCTTGGAAGGGCCTCCATGCCCTGATCTGCGGCAACACGGCTGTCCTCAAACCGGCGGAGGACACTCCCATGTGCGGGGTTGAATTTGTTAAAGCATTAGACGATGCCGGGGTGCCGCCGGGAGTCTTCAATTTGGTGCATGGATCTGGAAAAGGGGCGGGCTGGGCCTTGAGCTGCCATCCGGATGTGCAGCTGGTCTCTTTTACCGGCTCGACCGGCGCCGGGCGCAAAGTGGCGGAGCAGGCCGGGCGGGACGGAAGACGGATTTCCCTCGAGTGCGGAGGAAAAAACGCCCAGATTGTCATGCCGGATGCCGATCTTTCCCTGGCTCTTGAGGGAGCTCTTTGGGGAGCCTTTGGTACGGCCGGACAGCGCTGCACGGCCACGAGCCGGCTTCTTCTGCACCAAGATATTTATGAAGAAATGTTGAAGCGCCTGGTTACCGAGATCAAGAAACTCAAGCTCGGATCCGGACTTAAAGACGGCGTTCATGTGGGACCCCTCATCAACCAGAAGCAGATGAATCGCGTGCTGGAATATATTGAGGCGGGGAAAAAGGAAGGGGCCACGCTGGTCTGCGGGGGCGTGCGCGCCAACCGAGGGGATTGCAGCAAGGGATATTTTATTGAGCCCACGATCTTTGCCGGAGTCACCCGGCGGATGCGCATTTTCCGCGAAGAGATTTTTGGCCCGGTGCTCTCTGTCGTCAAGGTGGCAAACTTAGAAGATGCCATTCAGACGTTGAACGACTGCAGCTACGGCCTGTCGAGCTCCGTCTACACGAAAAATATCAATAGCGCGCTTTCGGCCGTAAGAGAGATTGAGGCCGGGATCGTATACGTCAATGGACCCACGATCGGGGCCGAGGTTCATATGCCGTTTGGCGGCACCAAAGGCAGCGGAAACGGGCACCGTGAGGCGGGGAAAACTGGTTTAGACATTTTTACCGAATGGAAGACGGTCTACGTCGATTACAGCGGCAAGCTTCAGCGCGCTCAAATTGACAATTCCTAGCGACCATGGAGCGGAGAAAACTTATGAAGAAATCGGATTTTCTGGATCCTGCGCCGCCTGATTTTCGCTGGCCGCAATGCCCGGAAGCCGACGAATTTATCCGGGAACGGCTGGCTGAATTCTTAGAAGGTCACTCGTTTGCGCGGCGGCTAGCCGACCGAATGAGAGACGAGACCAGCACCGAGTTTGAGATTTGGGTCGATCATCTGATCCTCCCGAAAAGCCGATTTAGCCAAGAAGCTGTCTCCAAACTTGGTTTTATTCCTGATAAGGACGCAGCCGTTTCCGCGAAAAGCATGGTTTTCTGGCATCCTCTGGCAGATCTTCCCCGCCTTGTTCTTACCGGTGATTCCTCCCTCAGCTGCGCCCTGATGGTCGAAAACATCAGCGACTTCCAGCTGGCGCATGGACTTTCGCTGGCGATCGAAGGAAAGCCGTTTTCACTTTATCGAGAAAGCCGGGTGGATGGAGAAAAAGGCGAACTTCTCATCATAGAGCGGCGAGGCTCATGGACCTTTGTTCCCGACCGAAAAGACCGCGCCGCTGATTATCTCACCAGCCTCGAAGCCTGGCTCAATCGTCCCCGGCAGTTCCGGAACCGCGAGGAGGGCCTGAAACAGACGCAGGCTTTGGCCAAGACTCTGGTGCGCACTCTTGGAACCGGCATGGCCGCCTGGGCGTTCCTCGAGGCCGAGCGCAGTTACTGGCAGAGTCGCAACCGCGCCGGCCAAGTGCAAAAGGCCCGGCAGGACCGGCTGGGCCTCGGCTGGGCCAACCATGATCATCACACGTTCCGTTCCAGCCGCCCTGCATTTCCAGCTCTGATCGAGATCCTGAAGACGTTCGGATTCAAAAAACGGGAGCGATACTATGCGGGCGCCGAAGCAGGCTGGGGAGCCCAGATAATGGAGCAGCCGGAGGCACGTCTGGTTATTTTTGCGGATGTCGATCTGACACTCGAGGACGTCTCGGTGGACTTCTCTTCCGTCGCCCTTGCGGAGCTGGCCAAACCGGGAACCGTGGGCCTGTGGTGCGCGCTTCATGGCGAATCCATATTGGAAGCCGGGATGCATCATTTGGAGGCCAAGTTTGACTTTGAGCGCCTTCGCGGTTCGCTTAAAGCCTCCGGCGTAAACTTTATGAACCCTTTTAGTAATTTCCCACATCTGCGGCAGGCATTTAGCGAGGGGGAGTGGTGGCAGGTGCCCACCGAGCGGCTCGAAGCGCTCCGGTCCTCGAACAAGCTCTCTGAGGAAGCCTACCAGCGAATCCGGGAAAAGGGCGCGGTGGGGAGCCACCTCGAGAATCTTCAGCGTCGCAATGGTTTTAAGGGATTCAATCAGAAGGGCGTAAGCCACATTATCCTCGAGGTGAATCCAGAAGCTCAGGCCCTCAAGGGACCCGGTCGCGCGTCATGACCAGAAATGGATCCATCGCGGTTGTGGGGAGCGGAAAAATCGGAGAGCTCATCGTGTCGCTTCTCTCGCGGAATTACCGCGTTTCCGTCTATGACATTAACTTGAAGCGGGCCCGCGAATGCGCCGGTGAACGCGCTCGCGCTTACAAAGTGGATGCCAAAAACACCCATGAACTGGCCAAGCTTCTAAAGGACAAGGCTCTTACGATCAACAGCTGCCCGTACTTCATGAATAGTTATGTCGCCCGTGCGGCTGCCAAAGCCGGCACCAGCTATCTCGATCTGTCCGAGGACGTGAAGTCGGGCGCCGAAATCGAAAAAATGGCGAAACATGCGGACAGTTATTTTGTACCTCGCTGTGGAATTGCCCCCGGTTTTATTCAGATCATCGCCGGCCACCTCATCAAGCAATATGAGACCGCCGACAATGTCTCTCTTCGCGTGGGAGCTTTACCGGTTAATCCCACGAACGCTTTAAAGTACAACCTGACCTGGAGTACCGATGGATTGATCAATGAATACGGCAATGCCTGCGAGGTATTGCAAGACGGCCAGGTGAAGATGCTGCAGCCTCTTGAGGGTTACGAACGATTGGTCATTGACGGCGTCGAATACGAGGCGTTCAACACCTCAGGAGGATTGGGAACGTTGGCCCGCACCATGAAGGGCAAAGTGAAAAATTTGAACTATAAGACGCTTCGCTATTTGGGTCACCGCGACCTGATGCAATTTCTTTTGTTCGACCTAAAGCTCAATGAGTATCGCAAGATCCTCAAGCAGGTCTTGGAGTCGGCCGTCCCCACGACCAGTCAAGACCAGGTCGTGGTCCTTTGCTGCGTCGAAGGCAAAAGGAATGGGCTTCTAACCCAGCAGACTTATGCGAAGACCGTTCGCCACGGCGATTTGGGCGGCCGGCATTGGTCGGCGATTCAGATCATCACCGCTTCCAGCGCGGCTTCGGTGGCGGATCTTATTATGAAGGGAAAGCTGCCCCACAAAGGATTTGTCAGGCAAGAAGAGATCGACTTCGGCGATTTTTGCGCGACGCCGTATGGGAAAATGTTCTCGAAATAAGACTAAGCGCTGACCCCGGCTGTCCGCAGGAGCAGGCTTAAATTCTCCAAATCCATCCAAGTTAGCGGGATGCTGGACAGGTAGTCGAGCGGCAAAAACCTAGCTTTATCCGATGGGCGAGCTTGCCTGGCTATTCGGTACGCATAGCCCGGCAAAAGAGCAAACTCGACTTGCGCTAAAGCCTCCGGTCCCATCCGTTCTTCAAAAACTCCGACCTCTCTTTCCAAGTCCTGCTCGCCATTCCGAAGAAGGCCCGCTGTTTCGTCCAGAACAACAATCGAACGCCCGCGGTATGGCGGTTCCGCAACGAGAGTCCGGAAGAAGCCGGCTCCCGAAGTGGGTAGAATATAGATTGGCTCTCGGTTGTCCGACCTTTCTGCTAAAGCCCGGTCGAGATTTTCGACCGATCGCCGACGTTCCTGGAGGGTTCCTGTCCCGGCCGCCAGCACGAGACCCAAAGGAGTTGGGGTCGTCGAAGAGATGGCGGCCTGAGCCGCCAGGAGCGCTTCTTGGGCTTCGGCCGCCGGCAGCAGGTGAGAAGCGCCTGCTTTCTCGAGTCGCATCCTCACCAGGACCCCCAGCCGCTCAATCTGGTTGGTCGATAGGCTCAAAATTCCCCTACCATGACCCCGAAGAGATTCCCCGGCGTCCAAAGCCTCCACACCCCAAAGGCGCGTGAGCGCCGCTGGGTCAACCCGGCCGTCGCGCGCTTGCTGAAGGAAAGTGGCGGCCAAAAGATCCGCGATCGGATCGAGGAGCGGGTCTACGTGATCCGAGCTCATCTCAGCGTTTGTCTCGCGCTGCAGGGCTGGCTCAAAGGTAAGAAACCCGCCCAAAAGCGGAATGACAGCCGACAAGACAGCAAAGTGGCCCCGGCTTTGCCAAGTGCTCCCGCCCAGAAGCCAAACCTCGACAGCTAAGCCCACCACTAAAAATCCAACGATCCCCCAACCTAGGAATCCCAGAAACGCGTCTCGTTTGAACTGCCGGCGCGTTTTCCAAGAGAATGGCGGACGGGGACTTTTGTCTTTTGGAAACGCGATCATTTCGAGGTTGTCCATGGCCAATTGCAGGAACTGATCCTGGTGCCGCGGCCCGATGACCATTGTTGCCAGCGCGTGCAAGGATATGACAACCCTCCGGATATCCTCCGTGGAATATTCCGGTCTGCCGACCCAAATCTTAAACGTGTCCAAATTGATTCGCTGCCCCTTCATGGCGGCGGTGGCCCACTCGCGCATGATGGTTTCCAACCATTCGCCTTTTTGGCCATCCATTGGATAATAGTCGGCGAGATCCCTCAATTCGATATCGACGACGATCCGGTCCAACTTTCGGAGGTTCCGAAGGACGCGGTCGATATCATCGGAAAAATCGGCGTCAAACCGCGCCATTCTAACCTTCTGGTACAACGCGGCCAGGACGCGTTGAGTATGGAACTCAGTCTGAGCCCCTTGGCGCAGTCGAATTTGATTCAGCGTGGCCCGAGGATTAACGCCCATCATGAGGGCGATTCTGAGGGAATCTTTGACGGTTGTGCTGAAGTCGAAATCATCGATCTCAATTTGGACTTCTTCGTGACCAATCGCCTCGATTCGAGATAGGGCGCCGTTGATCTCAGAGCCGTAATAGTGGCCGCGAATTTGCTTCTGAACCTGGACCTCGAGCCAGATGGCGTGCCGCCGGGCCCGATAAGGGGTTGTTTGCCGGACTCGGACGATTTCGTTCAGCAAATCTCGCGGTGAAGGGCGAGGCTGAGAAATGGCCATTTTCAAAATTCGCTTATCTTCCGCATCGAGCTTGAGATCGTCAATCCCAATGGGGACTTGTATCGCCAAGGCCCGCCCAATGATTCCCAACGCAATATCGAGAGGTGGCGTTCGCTGGCGTCCCATTGGAACCTGATCAAAAATCTCTTCCTGAAAGCTTGCAAGGGCCCGCTGAGATTGTAGGAGCGTGGGGGAATGGCGGAACGTCTGATACCATTCCAGGAATTCTTCAGGCTCGGGTCGTTGACGCGCCACCCGAAAAAGCAGTTGCAGTTCATCGTCGGCAAGAACCAAGTCCTGAATTCCAAATTGTGCCGCCCCCGACACCATTGCGGATGGCTGGAGGACGGCGGCGCCGCGGGCCAACGCCGTGGCCGCTCTCCGGGCAAGTGAATTGCGAAGGGAGCGTGCCCTCCACCTTAATACCACCGACGTCCACCGAAATGCGGCGCTCAACGTGTCGATCAGCCCGTGAACGCCGATCCCAGAGGGAAGAATAAGCAGAAAGGCGACCGCAACGATGATCGGCATTGGGAGCGCCGTATTTACAGCCAGAAAAACCCCGGCCTTGAGCGGCAGGACGACCATTCCCGCATAAATCGTTCCCAACCCCGCGATTCGCTTAAGCCAGTCGAAAAGATTCCGGTTGCGATGGGCTGGCAAAAATTCCGCGGGATCCAAGGAGTCTTCCCATTCCGCGAACGCGGCGTACCATCCAATCATCACGTTGGGCGCTTTATTGTAGAGCCATCGAAGCGCGACGCCGCGATTGAGTGACGTATAAAATTTAATGGCGTCACGACGGGTCCCTTCGGTGGACATGAGGGGGCCTCGTAAACGAACCGATGCAGCCAAGGATTCCCGGATGGGCAGAGCCACCGTCGTCCCCGGAAAATGGGACTGGATGAAACCCCAGTCGTAGGAAGACCGTCTTAGGGTCGGTGCCTTTCCAAAGAGCGCGGGTCGTTGGCGTTCATCGGTTGTTAAGCGATCCATTGAATCCGTGAGTTTCCATTGACCTGTTTCCGCGCTCCAGACGGATTGAGGGGGCCGTTGTTGCCGGTTGAGCACCAAAAGGGATTCCGCCAGGGAGCGAAGATGCTGGCCGATGCGCAGATCGGCGGAGTCGAACATTTGGCAAAACCGCCCCAGGGTTTCGGTGAGGCTTTCCAGATCGGAGGTCCAGGCGGTTGGATCCTTTGCGGCGCGGTGAGCGCGCTCCCAACGAATAAACCCGTAGAGCCCTGTGAGCAGCGGCTCCAGAATGTTTTGAATCATTTCTTCGTCGGTCCAGCCCGGAGGCCTTTGCCCGTTGAAGCGGCGGAGGAGGTCCGTTGAAAGAGTGTCCAAGGACCGAACGGAGGCCCGCTTCCGAGCGGGATTCTGGTGGTTAACTGTGTCGATGACGCTGTTCACTTCGGCAGGAGAAGGATTTGCTCCCCCGTAGCGAACAATCAGCGGAATCAGCAGCAATCCTTGGGAGCGATTGGAGGTGAGTCCCTCCGCTTCCAGGCTCAAGCGCTCCGAAAAGTAGTCCGCGGCTTCCTGAGTCTGACCACTGTCGATTAGACGTCTTTCGATGCTGCCAAGAGCGTGGAGAATCGGTCTCATCTCCAAGTCTTTCAAGGCGGGATCGGACGCCCGATCTCGGGCCCACGCCGCGGCCAAGTCCAGCATGTTATTCATCAAGGGAATCATCGGAAGGGGTTGTGGGCCGCCCGGTATCGCGGCCAAAATATCGGCGGCCGCGTTTCTCACTTCTAAGGATCCGGTCCGAGCGGCCTTCATCAGAAGAGAAAGGTCGGCCGATCGAAGAGGGAGGTCGAAGTACTCGACAAGAGGGCGGGTCCTAAGGAGGGTGTCGAGCGCGGCGGCGCCCAGCGCCCGATCGGCCGCCGCCGTGGTCAAGAGACTGCGTATATTTAATAAGGTGTCGTCCCCTTCTTGAAGCGTTCCCAGAAGAGTTCGAAGGTGACCGAAGGTGTCCTCGAGGATATGAAGATCGGTCAGCGATCGTTCCGAGGGATCGGTCGTGGAAAGCGCGGCATAAGCCAAGAGGGCATCGTCGAGCAAGATGAGCAAATCGGAGCGATCCATGTGTGAACCGCCGGTCTGCCGTCCCGCAACGGCATTCAACAGATCGCAGGCCACAGAGGGATCCTGTTGAAAGACCTCTAGAAATCCTTGAAAAGGAAAAACATCGATCGGCGCGTTGAGGTAGCGGACGGCGGCTGCGACACGATCCCACCGGTCGTCTCGAACAGAATCATCAACGGCGGTCCGAACGATCCCCGGAATCCATTGAACAATGTCATTGATCAAGAGCCGCTGTTCTACTTCCGTCTCCGATGGATGAGTCCGTAGTCGGTGCAGACCGTCCAGCAAAGTGAGGACGGTTGGAAGCGTTGGATGCGCCAGGCGGTTTCGATAGATCGCCCGAAGAGCGCCGAGGCTTTCCAGTGCTTGGGGGCTGTCGCTCTTGGCCTCGGAAAAAGAAGCGACGGCTGTTTTGACTCGATCTCCGATAGCTTTGTTTACGCGGGCATCGGCGCGCCGAAACACGTCAAAAAACCGCCGTAACAGCGAGTGGACCCGGGGGATGTGGGGGCCCAAGGTGAAGTCGCCGAGAATATCCAACAACAGCTGCAGATGGGCGGGATCAGGGAAATCGAGCCGGGTCTCGCCTTCCCATTCCTCATCGACTTGCTCCAAGGCATCGGCGTAGTAGGAATGGAACAAACTAATCAAGAAAGCTCCGTCGTGCGCCCGGGCGGCGGTTTCCCACGCCCGCGGATGTTCCAGGAGCTGAAATTGATACCGGGGGCGGATTTCCACGAACCGATTAACGGCGGTCCAGAGATAACGGAGGCCGGAGGGTGTAAAGTCTTTATAAAGCATCCGAAGAAATTCCGACTCAGTTCTCTCGTCCAAGTGGGATTCGACCGGAAGGAATTCGGCAAGGATGTGGGCGCGGAGGCTGTTTTTGCGGGCATCGGCTGGTCCGTGGTTGATCAGGCGGACGATGAGCCGTACGACATGATCGACAAAGTTGTCGATGTCGGTCTGGCCATCGGCGTCGAGATTCGACCGCCGTTTCATCAGGGCCCGCGCGCCCGCGAGCCTCTCCCGTTCGTTTTGTAAGTACGAGCTTCGCGTGACTAGAATCAATTCACCGACAACCCATATCAAAACGTCTTCGTATTTTTGTTTTGTAATGGCATCGTCATTGAGAAGATCGATCAGCGCTTGTCCCACCTCCGGATGTTCTTTCAAGTCTATTTCCTGGTTATAGGGTCCCGTGTGCGCGGCAATGGTGCCGGAAATCAGGTTTTGGACCGGTTCGCGCACGGACTCGCCGAATCGGAGTTGTTCCCGTATCAGGGGAGGCAACAACGAGCGCCTTCGGTTTTCATCCGTCGAGAAGATTTCCCGGAGGCGGGCGAGGGCACGATCTTTGTCTTTTTGGTTCCCTGCGGAGAGAGCCGTCAAAATCTCGGCGTTGGTGTTGAGGGGAAGCGGCGGGTGCCGAATGATGAGGAACGCCGGGCGAAGAAGGCGCCCGGGGATGAGAAACCCGGCTCTCAAAAAGCCCTCGGAGCGGCGCGCCGTCCGAAGGAGAGCGAAGGTCAAGTGCATCGGAAGCACATAGAGCGTGTCGAGGACCCCATGCACGACCACCAAGGCGACAAGAAATAGAAGGGCGCCCAGCAAAGCGAGCGCCGGCAGCCCGAATGAGGTTCGTGCGGCAAGGAATTCGACGAGGCGCAGGGTGCCCCAGGCAGAAGCACCGTAGAGTACCGACGCGCCCAAGGCCATCTTCGTCCAGTGCAGAATCACCATGATGGGGGCGGAACGGAATGATCGGCGGGGCTTGTGAGCCCCCAAGAACTCCCACGGAACGAGCGCCAACGGAAGCTCGACGACCGCTGCGTACCAGCCAATCATCACATTAGGCATCAGGAGATAGAGACGTTTAAGCACATGATTCTCCGGGAGCCGCTCGTAAAAATCACGAGCGTTGAGCCAATTATCCCCTGTGGTCAGAAACGCTTTGGCGGCCTCGTGTAAGGCACCTCCCTCAGCCTCTTGTTCCTCCAGCTGAGGCCGTGAAAAAGCCATCAGCGCCTTGAAACGCTGCTCATTGGCCTCATCGTACTCAGGACTGGCGGGGTCGCGCGGAATCAGGCCGAGCGTGTAAGTGACAAACGCGTCCCGGTGGTCTGGAAAAAATGGCTCTTCTCCCCCGGGTCTTGTACCCGACTCAGCGTAGTCGCGGATCTTTTGGAGGGCTCGCTTCTGCTTTTGGCGGACCCATTCTTTGCTGAGCCCGATTCGTTCTCCGATTTCTTTCAACTGATAGGGCCGTTCAACGCCCCATCCAAACCGAAGTTTGAGCACCACTTGCTCAGCCCGAGTCAGCACGGAAAAATACGCTGCAAGTTCGTCGGCGTCCAAGTCCATGACGTCTGGAAACGGGTCTGGTGGTTCGGGAGGCCGGTAACCTTGGGCATCTTCATGATCAATCGAGGAAACGCCGTTCGCTTCTTTGAGCTGCATTTCGATATCGTCCCGGGGGAGACCCGTCGATTTCATCAATTCCTCAACGCTCGGAGGCCGTCCCAAGTCATGAGAAAGTGCCTGAATCACACTCTCCAGATAGCGGATGGCGCCGTACATGTAAGCGGGATGCCGCACGGTCCGGTCGGAATTCTTTGCGGTTCGGATCTTATTGCGGATGTGGCCTTTGCGACCGGCAAGAGTTGTGCTGAGTTTGTACCCCAACCAGTACTTGAAGCGCCTAACACCGTCTATGATTCCGATCACACCGTCTTCAGCTGTGTCAAACACATCGGTGCTCCCCATTTTCTTGGCTTCGTCAATGGCAAGAGGGGTATTTTTGTTAACGAGGAAATCAAAAATCGTCTTTCGGATCCGATTGGTTCGCCAGCGAACCCATCCGTTCTTGGACGGCGGCCGAGCCGTCATGACTTTGAAAAGGATAAATTCCTCAGCCTGCTTAAGTTTGGGACCTACCAAGCGCGTGCCCACGATCTCGAGCGCTTGGGCCGTTTCCTCTGCCGTGACCAGCACGTCGTAGACGTTCATGACGGCCTTCTCGCCGGGCCCGAAATGCCAGACGCCGGCCACGGCTGGCTCGGGCGCCTTAAGGATGGACTGCTTTTTCCTTTTGGCTCTACCCTTGTCCTGCGGTTCCTTTTTGGGTTCGTCCCCTTTTCCCGATCCCTTGCCGGTGATGAGAGGAAGAACCGCGCCCATAGCCAAGCCGACCAAGATCAGTGTTCGCGCCCGGGGACTAGGAGCCGCGGCCGGGCCGGCAGGCATGAGGAGGATGGCGATCCACCAGAAAAAGAGGACGGTGGCTGCCGTCACCAACAGAGCAGCCGCGCAGAGCAACGCGATTAGCGCGGATTGATTGAGAGCCGCCCGTATCGTTAGTTGCGGCGCGGGACTGGTTTCCTCGACCGTTGAAGAAATACCGATAACCTGCGACGCCGTGTAGGCCTCGGTCAAGCTTTCTCGGAGTCGGCTCACCGGGTTGACGGCCGTCAAATGAGCAACTTCAGAAACAGGTGTCGCCGAGAGGCCCGTACTTTCAACTTCCCATGCCGAGCCCGGGACAAACTGCTGGAGGGTTCGCTGTGGAACATCGGAGAGCGCTGCCGCGGCGAACGGAATCTCGGGGACGCCGCCGGCCGGATCGGGCGTCAAGAAGAGGCGCTCGCCAGCAAATAATTTTTCTAGCGGCGCCTTCTCGCGGGCGAAGATCGTGAGATAGGCGGAACCGTCCGTTTCCGCGCTGGCCGCCATGCGTGGCCTCAAGCGGATCACCGCTATCCCGGCGGCCAGCAACTGGCTGGTGAGCCCTGGCGAATGGAAGCCGCCGCACACAACCACGGCTGTAGAAACGTTTCGTTGCTGAAAAGCCCCCAGCAGGTTTTGCGCCATGGCGTGATCGCGCGAGATGGCGTGTTTATAAAAGGCCTCGAAAGGAGCTAGATCCTTGAGAGCAGCCTGTTCCACAAGTCCGCTGGCGACCACAGAGCGCAGCGACTTATACGTGTTCCATTGTGCCGATGTTAATGAGAAATCAATCAGCTTTTGAACAAGCCGGAGGAGTTGGGACTCCTGTATGAGCTGGCGCTCTTCAGGGGTCTTGGCCAAATGCGAGTAGGCGGCTTCTTCAAGTTGGACGGTTTCCTCGAAGACTTTTCCACCGTCGACCGCGCCGGCTTCAACGACGTAATCGCGGTAGCGCTCAAACTCAGGAAATTTTGAAAGGGGAACGCCATGTTGGCGGCACAATCCGGTCAGGTAGCGGTAAAACCGCTGCTGAGGAAGGCCACTGAGACGCATTCCGACGCTGTAGCCGAGCAGAGCGTGGCTTTCCGTAAGGCTCAGTCTACGTAGAAGCTGTGCCGAAAGCGCTGCGGCTTCCGCTTGAGCTTGCGGCCAACGGATGGAGGCTTCCAGCCGTAGGGCCCGTGCCAAGTGGGCGACATTGGGGTGATTCGCCAGAGCGATCGAGGAAGGCAGGGAGGCGAGGACTCTGTCGAGGTAGGTGCTTAATCTTTCAGATCCCGACGCGTAAGCCTCCACACGCGAGTCGAACTGCGCCAGCCGGGGTGAGAACACGCGACTTTTTCGAGTCTCAAGATCTTTCCGCCAATCTGAGAGGCGTTCCTTTTGGAGGAGATTTCGAGACACGGCTTGGCGATAAGCGGCCACGTTCTCATGATAGCGACTGGAATCGTCGATGCCGACAATTGAAGCGGGTCCGGGATAAGAAACGAGTGCGGCGTGGACAGCCCCGGAAATTTTTTTCTCCCGGAGAAGACAGTCTTCGATCCGGCGGAGGAGCGTCTGGTTTCCGAATGCCCGGATCCGCGAGAAATCCAGCGGTCGGAAAGCCCCTTCCAGAGCAAGAATCGGGCACTGTCCGGCTTGCGACAGTTGCTGTACGATTAGACTGATGTTCCGTTGCGCCTCGAGGTTAAGGTGAACATCTTCAATTTCGATCACGACTCTTTTTGGGGGGGAGCCGGGTTGATAGACCCCTGACACGTCTCCGGACCAACGAGGCAGGTTCTTAATAATCGCGTTAAATGGCGTTTCCGCGGAAAGAGATTGCGGGGATATTCCGGAGCTGGGTAGCGGAGCGAGCGGCGCTTGCAGGGAGGCGGCAAGATCGTGCCTCATGACGTTGCGTCTTTCGTTCCATAGGCCCATTTGGAGGTCTTGGGCGAAAGCGCAATCCGTCACCAGCACGCTGACGCTGATGAGGCAAGCCACTCCCTTTGTGAAAATATTTCGTTTCACTCTGCGCTCCCAATTTTTGTCGATATTGTAAGGATGGATTTACAGACTACCGGACCCAGATTAAGGTTCGCTTAAGGAGTTGTAACTGCTGGGTAAACGCGAGGTGGGAACTTAAGGGTTGGAGCGAATTGTGTGAAATAGGTCGACCGCAGGCGCAAGAGGGGAAACGGCAATGGGAGCTGCGGCGTCCTACCCTCTAGAAAGATTCTTAAGGCCTAATTTTCCAATTGAATCCTAACCGGAAGCGATTATGAAAAATACGCCTTTTCTCATAGGTTTCTGATCTGTTCAGCCTTTACTGAAGATCATCGATTGATCGTCCGCTCAAGACAGATTTTTCGGCCCGGCCGACGGCGCGGGACGCCTTTATACCCGCATCTCGATTCTTGATCATAAGCCATTTTCGCGGATCGTCACCCGTTCGAATTAAGGACCACGCGCCTTTGAGCTTGTTGCCGTTCAGCCAAACGTCGATATGGCCGTGTTTCAATCCTTGCTCGAGAGGAACGAGCCGGCCGTTGTCTTGCGTCACATTCACGTACCCGCCGCGATCCCAGACGATCACAGGCCCGGCTCCATATTCGCCATCGGGGATAACGCCCTCAAACCCAGCGTAGTCGAGCGGATGGTCCTCGGTCATCATGGCCAAGCGCTTGTCTTCTGGGCGCACCGAAGGGCCTTTGGGAACGGCCCAGGACTTGAGGACGCCGCCACTTTCCAGCCGGAAGTCATAGTGTAGGCGGGTGGCGTCATGTTTCTGGATAACAAATTGCAAGGTCTTGGTCTTACGGGCCTCACCAGCTGGATCTGGCTCCGGGGTCTTCTTGAAATCCCGCCGCCGGCGATACTCCGAAAGAGACGATGAGAAGGCCCGATTTTTCTTTTGAGGTCCCGGGAGACTTTGCCGAAGAGACTCGACCGGCGCAAAGAGATCCCCCAATTTCTTTATCCGACGGAGAACCGCCTCGGGTGAAAAGACCAAGGAGGCGGGATCCCTCCCTTTAAGGGCTCGCTCAATTTCCTCGTACCGGACCGGAGTTGAGACGCTGGGCCGGGCCGTGGCCCTTAGAGAATAGGCAGCCACGGTTGTCTTATGCGGGTCGTTCTGGCTCCAGTCGACAAAAATTTTTCCTCGCCTTAAATCCTTTCTCATGTTGGAAACGATTCGGTCGGGAAATTTCTTCTCCAGCAGGACGGCCACGTCACGGGAAAAGGTTTTCGTCTCTTCAAAGGTGGCCCGGCTGCCGTTCAGCGGCACGTATAGATGGATCCCTTTCTGTCCCGAGGTTTTGGCGAAACTTTGGAGTCCCATGCTTTCCAGGAGGCGCCGGAGCTCTAGAGCGGCCCAACCGGAGTCGAGCAGCGTCGTTCCCGGTCCCGGATCAAGGTCGAAGGCCATGAGCGTCGGCTCGTCTACTCGCGGAGCCTTGGACAGAAGAACGTGGAGTTCTAGGGACGCAAGATTCGCCACCCATACCAGAGAAGCCGCGTCTTTGATGGCGCAATAACGGATCTCGCCCGGCTCGGACTTTCGGCGAACCACCACCGTCTGAAGCCAGGAGGGACGAAATGAAGGGCAGCGCTTCTCATAAAAAGGCGGCGCATTGACTCCATTGGGGTAGCGCTTGAGGGTCAGAGGTCGATCCTTGACGTGCGGGAGTATGGCCGGCGCGATTTCGGCGTAGTACTTAATTGTCTGGGCTTTGGTGTATGACGCTTCCGGGTAAAGAACCTTGTCGAGGTTCGTCAACTCGAGCGTGACCCCATTAATGGCGGCGCGGGTGGTGGAGGACATTGAAGGGTTCCCTTCATTTATACGAACGCTGGCGGCGAAGGTTTCTGGAAGAAGGGGGCCCTCTCCCTCGGCCCTCAGGGAAACAGACTGAAAAATAGAGGTGTTCTGGGATCTATTTCTTGTGCGGGGACCTTGTTTTCCGCGCGGTTCTCCGATATCTTTTCGCTATGGACTCAAAAACCGCTGTTCCCGACGGTCGGGAACGCCGCCGACATTATCGAATCGATGTTGATTGGCCCGTGGAGCTCGTGCAGGCGGGCCGGCCGCTCGGCCGGGTCATCACCGGCCGCGTGCTGGATATCTCCAAAGAAGGGATGCGCATCACGTTTTGGCACGATGACCGGGTGGGGGCGCGTTTCCGTCTAAAGCTTGTCTATAAGGGATTTGAATCGATCTGCGACGGAGATGTTGTCTGGAAGAGCACACCGGCCAAAGGAATGATTTTTGGAATCCATGTGGTTAGCTGGGTGACTCTCCATCCCGAGCTCAATTTTTTTCTCACCAGCATTGAAAACGCCCCGGCGCCTGAAGAAGCAGAATTCTAGAACTCCCGCAGCATTAGACGTGCCCCTCCCGTCTGCCTCGTGTACCAACCGGAATAAGAATCAGAGCCTTTAATGGCGGCTGGGACGTAAACCCAATTGGTCCATGAGAAAAGCAAGCCGGTCCGCCGTTTCTTCGATCTGAGACCCGGAAAGGCCCGTTCCGGCATGGCCGGCCTGCTCCACGGTTAACAATAAAATGGGATTTCGAGATGTCGAGGCTCTTTGAAGCTCTGCCACCATCTTCCGGGCGTGAATCGGCGTGACCCGGTCATCCTCGGCTGACGAGACGAACAGCATCGCCGGATAAGTTGCCGCGCGCACATGGTGATAAGGCGAATAGGCGTAGAGCGCCGCGAACTCATCCCGTTTATCCGGGGAGCCATATTCCGGTACCCAGCTCAGGCCCTCGCCAAACGCCGTATAACGCACCATGTCGGTCAGCGGGTTCCGGCAAACAACCGCCTTAAAAAGTTCCGGAACCTGCGTGACGACAGCCGCCACGAGAAGACCGGCGTTGGAGCTTCCCTGGGTGGCCAGGCGCTGGGGATCGGCAAATCCTTTCGCCACAAGAAATGACGCAGCCGCCTCAAAATCGTCAAATGTGTTTTGCTTCCGCGTGAGCATTCCGGCTTGATGCCACGTTTCCCCATATTCTCCTCCGCCGCGAAGGTTGACAACCGCCACCGCCCCGCCCGCCTCAAGAAATGGCGTCAGTTCCGCGTCGTAGTAAGGCAGGATGGGAACATCGAAGCCGCCATAGCCTTCTAGGAGAAGAGGCCTGTTATGGGGCGCGCCCTTCGAGAGCAGGAACAAGGAGACCGGCGTTCCATCCTTCGAGGGAAAGACGAGCTGCCGCACGGAAAAGGGAGTTTTTTCCGATTGGTTCATCTCTGGACCCTGAGCAGCGCAGACCCCGGTTTCAAGAGACACCTGCAGAATCCGCGGAGGAAAAAAGAAGCTTTCATAATCAACGAACGCGGTATCTTCGTTCGGATCGGCGGCGAGGTTCAAAATCGTTCCGAGTTGTGGAAGCTGCGCCGGACGCTCGAGGCGTCCATCCTGTGAGTAGATCTCGAGTTGATTCGTCGCTTTGGCGCAGGTTTTTACGAGAAGATGCTGTCCGGTGAGCTTGAAGGATTCCAAGCGGACGGCGGGGCGGTCCGGAATAATCGGAATCCAGTGAGGAGTCGAGAAGTCCTCTATCTTGGAGCGAAGAAGAGATCCTTCCGGAGCGGCGCGGTTGGTCAGCAGATAAAAATATCCGTTCGCCGCATCGACCTGGGCGCGAGCGTTCGTGCTCACAAAAAGGGGAAAGAAGCCGTTGGTGGTCGCTGAAACGGATCTTGCGTAGATGGAGCTACTCGCCCACCCTCTTGAAATCAACACGAAGAGCCATTTGCCGTCAGCGGAGACCTGGGGCGTGAGGTAGACGGAGGAATCTCCCGTCTTGGGAAAGATGGTTTGGTCGGCCCCCGGGTCATTTCCGATCCGGTGGCGTGCCACGACCGCTTCGGCCGGCAGGCGGTTTTCGGGGAAATCTCCGGAGGAGGGCACCTTCGTATAGTAAAACCCCGCGCTGTCCGGCTCCCATGAGAAATCGGCGAAGTCCCGCCAAAGAATTGTTTCTCGTTCATCGAGGCCCCTTTTGAGGTCTCTCAGGTGAAGCCGCCCTATGGAGGTATTGTCCTCGAGGAGAACGTAGGCGAGGCGTTGTCCATCCGGGGACGGCCACCAATCGCCCATCGTCTCATGGACAGGAAGATTGTTGGGGTCGAAGGCCACGTGACAGAGGCCCTTTTCGTCCCAGCAGAGGATTTTTTTCTGCCGACGAGGATCGTTTTTCACGTAAAAAAGCCGCCCCGCGACGTAAAACGGGTCTTGAGCAGAGGGAAGTAAGTTGAGGCGTTTTAGTTCCGTTAGCAGAATTTTCCGATCCGGGAGTTTGTCTAAATATCGTCGAGCGTTCTCCGACTGGGTTCTCACCCACTGGGCCACACTCGGCGAAGTTGACACCTCGAGCCAACGTTCGGGATCGAGGACGGTTTGTCCGAAATGCGTTTCTACGGCGGGAGCCGCTTGTTGGGAAGGCGAGCTGAACTCGCCAGCCCCGCCAACGAATGTGGCGGCGAAGGCTCCCAGCAGGAAGCCGGAAAACCGGAAAACGCGTCGGAATAGGAAAGCGGTCGTCACGCGGGAATTCTAACCATTTTGGAAAAGCGTGAAAGCTGTTGAGGGGAAGTAACGGCGGCTAAAAAAGGGAAGACGCCTAGTGGGTGGTGGGGGTCGCTTCAGCCGTCTCGGCGTGATGCCGGATGTCTTTTCCGAGCACCATGAAGATCACGTCTTCAGCGATGTTTGTGGCGTGATCGGCGATTCGCTCAAGATTCCGGGCGATCAGGATCAGGCTCAATGCGCGTTCAATCGTCGACGAATCGGACTGCATGAGATGCATCAACTCATGAAACGAAGCCGCTTTGAGCCGGTCTTCCTCCTCATCCCTCTGCACGACCAAGCGGGCGAGAGGCACGTCCTTGCGGACAAAGGAGTCGAGCGCGTCTTTGACCATGGTTTTGGCTAACTCCGCCATGCGGGGAATGTCAAAAAGCTTTTGGGGAAGCTGGGGCTGTTGAAGCAAGAGGGAGGCCGTCTGACTGACGTTGACGGCTTGATCCCCGATCCTCTCCAAATCCGAATTGATCTTGATGGCGCCCATGATGAACCGCAGGTCGGCCGCGGTCGGCTGATAAAGGGCGAGCAGCTTAAAGCAGCGGTCGTCGACTTCGATGTGCAGCTGATTGACCAGCGTCTCGTTCTTGAAAACTTTTTCGAGGCAGCTCCGGTCCCTTTCGAGGAGACAGATATCCGCCAAATAGATCATCTCTTCCACAAGGCTTCCCATGTGGATGATGCGCTGCTTTAGTTCTTCTTCAAGTTCTTCGAAATGGCGCATGGAATTTAGCCGAATCTTCCTGTCACGTAGTCGTGGGTCCGCGGATCGGATGGATTCGTAAAGATCTTATCAGTTTCTTCGAACTCGATAAGCTCTCCCATCAACATAAACGCGGTGTAGTCGGAAACGCGGGCCGCCTGCTGCATGTTGTGCGTCACGATGACGACGGTGAGACTCTGTTTAATTTCAAGCAGCAATTCTTCAATCCGGCCGGTCGCAATGGGGTCGAGCGCGGAGCAGGGTTCATCCAAAAGGAGCACTTTGGGATTGACCGCGAGAGCGCGGGCGATGCACAGGCGCTGCTGTTGTCCGCCGGAGAGATCCAGGGCGGAGTGGTGGAGATTGTTTTTGACTTCTTCCCAAAGGGCCGCCTGCCGGAGGCTGGCTTCCACGACGCCGGCCAGCGTTGCTTTATTGCGTACGCCGTTTAAGACCAGGCCGGCTGCGACGTTTTGAAAAATTGACATCGTGGGGAAAGGATTGGGGCGCTGGAAAACCATACCCACCTGCTGGCGCAAGAGCACCGGGTCCATGGAAAAAACGTCTTTTCCCTGCAGCTCGATGCGTCCTTCATGCGTTGCCGTGGGGTGGGTTTCGTGCATGCGGTTGATGCACCGGATCAAGGTCGACTTGCCGCAGCCCGAGGGGCCGATGATGGCCGTGATCTGGCGGTCGTAAACCGACAGTTTCACGTTTTTCAAGATATTGCCGTGGCCATACCCGGCGCTAAAATTATCGATCGTTATCGACAGCTCACGCGGCGGCGGTGTGGAAGCGATCGGCGGCTCCTTTTTTTCTTCGGGCTCGGTCCTTCTGACCGGCGCTTCCATTGCGGGGACTAGTTTTTCCATAACGGGGTTCAATGGGTCGTTCCTCGGTGACGTTTCACCAGCGATCGCGCCGTTATATTCCCGGCCAGCACGACGGCAATCAAAATCAGGGCAGCTGCCCAAGCCTGCCGGTGCCAGTCCTCGTAAGGAGAGATCGCGTAATTATAAATTGAAAGGGGCAAAGAAGACATAGGAGACATCCAACCGTGGTCCCAGAACCGGTTTCCAAATGCCGTAAAGATGAGGGGCGCCGTCTCACCGGCGATGCGGGAGACGCCCAAAATAATGCCGGTGATGATGCCTCGGGAGGCGGTCGGCAAAACGATTCTAATGATCACCTTCCACTGGGGGACGCCGAGCCCCAGCGCCGCCTCGCGGATGTTGCTGGGAACCAAGCGCACGAACTCCTCGGTGTTCCGAAGGACCATGGGGATCATAATGATGGCCAAGGCCACGCTGCCCGCCAGCGCGCTAAAATGCTTCATGGGCAGCACGATCAGCGTGTAGGCCACGATGCCCATGACGATGGACGGCACGCCATTCAGCACGTCCGCGCAGTAACGGATCATAAATCCCAGGCGGCTTTTCCTTCCGAACTCGGAGAGGTAAACGCCTCCCAGGACGCCCACGGGAATTCCCATGACAGCCGCCAGCCCAATGATCTTGATGGACCCCACGATCGAATTCGCTATGCCGCCTCCCGTTTCTCCCACCGGTGCGGGAAGATGCGTTAGAAATGACCAGCTCAAACTCGATAGGCCGTGATAGCCGATATATCCCAGGATCAGAAATAGCACCGCCACTGAGATCAAGCAGGACAATCCCGTCAGCGTGAACATCAGGGCGTTGGTGCAGGCCCGCTTTTTAAACTGATCCACGTCGTACCTTCTTGGGGCCCATTCGGTAAATCATGCCATGGGCGACCGCTGTAACCAAAATTGTGATTCCAAAGAGCACCAATCCAATCGCGATCAGCGCGCTCACGTACTTATCCGAGGTGGCTTCGGCAAATTCGTTGGCGATCACGGCCGACATGCTGTAGGCGGGATCAAGAAGCGAAAGCGCAATCTTGGGGGTATTGCCGATGACCATGGTGACCGCCATCGTTTCCCCGAGCGCGCGTCCCAATGCCAAGAAAATCGAACCGGCAATTCCGGAGCGCGCATAGGGCAGAATCACGAGGCGAACCATCTCCCAATGAGTGGCCCCGAGACCCAGGGCTGCTTCTTTGAGGGGTTTGGGCACCGACAGGATCACGTCCCGCGAGACGCTGGTGATGTAGGGCAACACCATAATCGAAAGAATGATTCCAGCCGTCAGCATGCCGACGCCGTACGGCTGGCCTCTAAAAAAAGGAAGAAAACCCAGATACCGGATCAGGAAGGGCTCGATCGCGCGCATGGCCGGGACAAGAAGAAATATCCCCATCAGGCCGATCACGACGCTGGGGATGGCCGCCAAAAGCTCAATGAGAAAGGCGATGCTGCTTGAAATGGCGGGCGGAGCCATCTCGGCCAGAAAGATAGCCGAGCCCACGCCTAAAGGGATGGCGATAAGAAGAGCGAGTGCCGAAGAGACCAGGGTTCCGTAAATGAACGGCAGAGCTCCGTAGATGTCCTCGACCGGGTTCCAAACCGACGACCCGAGGAATGAAAGGCCAAACTGCGACCAGGTCTTGCGGGAAGCGAGGTAGAGAACGACGCCCATAACGATCGCCAGGACGATGACGGTAAGGCCAAAGCCCAGAAGGAGCCAGCGAAAACGGCGATCGCCGGCCCGCTCCTTCAAGGAATAGATCCTGAGGGGGCGAACCGGCGTCGCTTCGGTCAGAGTGGCGGTTTGACTCAAGAATGCCTCATTATTTTATTGTTTGGATCGTTTTGCGGACCATGCTCTGCACATTTTTCGGGAGCGGGGCATAGTTGAGGGACGGGGCCATGGTTTCGCCCTTTTCCACCATCCATTTTAGGAAATCCTGGAGGATCTTGCCGTTTGAACCCGGGTTATTCTGATAGACCAGAAGCCAGGTAAACGTAGAGATCGGATAGGCATTTTCCCCAGCGGCATTGGTGATGGACACGCGATAGTCGGCCGGCATGTTCTTGGCTGCGGCGGCTGCAGCGGCGCTCACGCTATCGAGGCTCGCCGTCACGAGTTTTCCCGCGGCATTTTTTACGCTCGCAAACGATATGTTGTTCTGAAGAGCATAGATCAACTCAGTGTAGCCGATCGAGCCGGGAGTTTGTTTCACGAGAGAGGCGACTCCCTCGTTGCCCTTCCCGCCCAGCCCAACGGGCCAATTGACCGAGGTCCCCTTTCCAATGGATTTTGACCAGTCCTCGCTTACCTTGGTGAGATAGTCGGTGAAGCAGTAGGACGTGCCGGAGCCGTCCGCTCGGTGCACGACGGTGATCTGTGAATCGGGGAGTGCGACACCGGGGTTGAGGGCTGCAATGGCCGGATCATTCCACTTCGCGATCTTACCCTGGAAAATGCCGGCGATGGTAGGGCCGTCCAGCTTGAGTTCTGCGACGCCGGGGGCGTTGTAAATGATCACAACGGCGCCCAGCACGGTCGGGATGTGGAGCAATTTGCCGTCGACTTTGGAGAGCTGCTCATCGCTCATCGGTCCGTCGCTGGCTCCGAAATCAACGGTCTTCGCGGTCACTTGGCGGATTCCGCCTCCGGAACCGATTGACTGGTAGTTGATGGCTACGTTCGGATGCATCTTGTGGTACTCGTCAAACCACTTGCTGTAAATCGGATAGGGGAATGTCGCCCCGGCTCCGTTCAGCGTCGTGTCCGCTTTGGCAGCGGGAATCAGACTAACAACAAAAGCCGCTGCAACGGCCAGTGTCGACAACGATCTCTTCATAGAAACCTCCAGTTTGGATTGTGCTCTTACCCCGAGGGGGAACCGGAAACGGAGCTATCTTCCGATCTGGGTAAGGTTAGGGATTGTAGGCAGGACCGCCTATAGCGGGTCTGTAAAACCTATGTGACGGCGGCATGACATCAAAAAACATTGAAAATCAAAGCTATTCGATCGGAAGACGGATTTGAAACGTGGATCCGCTGCCGACGGAACTTTGGGCGGAAATCTGGCCTCCATGGGCTTCGACAATGTGTTTGACAATCGCCAAGCCGAGCCCCGTACCTCCCATGTCGCTGGTTCGGGCCATGTCCACGCGGTAGAATCGCTCAAAAATCCGGGGAAGGTCCTGGGCTGGGATGCCGATCCCATCGTCTTTGACCAAAAAAAAGATCATTTTACCGTCTTGGCCGAATGTAATTTTTACTTGCCCGGAGGGTTTGTTGAACTTAATGCCGTTATCGATCAAATTCATCATGACCTGCTTAATTTGGGCCCGGTCGGCCAGGATAGGCGGCAACTGAGAGGGGCGCTCCACCCGGATCGTCACCTGTTTCTGGAGAGCCAGCGCGCGGAGCTCTTTGGTGACCTCGGAGGCCACTTGATCCAAAAGGAGAGGCTCTTTTTTTAGCTGGCGGTTGGATTCCGCGGCGGCCAGATCCAGCAAGTCATTCACAAGCTTGGCGAGCCTATCGGCGTGATTTTCAATGGCCTGAACAAACTCGAGCCGGTTTTCCTTGTCCTCAATTGCGCCTGAACGAAGCGTCTCGGCAAAACCTTTGATCGAGGCGAGCGGCGTTCTCAGCTCATGGGAAATGTTGGCCACGAAGTCCCGCCGGACTTGTTCGAGCCGCCGAAGCCGCGTGACGTCATGAAGAACGAGGAGACCTCCCAGGCTTCGGCCGTTTTCGATTAAAGGAACCGCGTGGGCTTCAAAAACGAGTTCCTCGGTGGCAAATACGCGAACCTCCTGGGACTGGGGGACCAAGGTAGCCAAAGCTGTTTGGAGAAGGTCGTTCAGCGGCTTGTGGCGGATCGCTTCAAGAAACGTTCGACCGATCAAAAATTGTGAATCGGTTGAAAAAAGCCGGCAGAGCGCCGGGTTCACGGCCATGATCGAGCCCTGGCCATCGACGGCAACGACGGCCTCAATCATGTTAGTAAGGACCGTCGTGAGCTGCAGTCGCTCTTGGGAAGAGGCCTGAATCGCCTTTTGAAGCTTTTCGGCGATGTGGTTTAGCGCCGAACCCAGGCGACCCGCTTCGCCTCCCGGGGTTTCATCGGCCCTGGCATTCATGTCGCCTTTGGCCCAGCCCTCGGCGACGACCCGTAGGTCTCTGAGCGGTTCATTAAGATGATTCTTCCAAAGAGCCGCCAATGAAAGGCCGAAGACGAGCCACCCCGCCCCCATGATGATTCCGGCAAGGATGGGCCAGGCGGCGAGAAGTCCCTGCTTCAAGCCGGCGCCGATCACCCCGGCGGCAGCGCCGCCGATGGTCAAAATCCACAGGAGCAGGAACCGTGACAGATAAGGACGCGCTTGATGCCCCATGAGATCAATCGGTTTTGAGCCGGTATCCAACATTTTTTACCGTGATCAGCCGGCCCGCTTCAGATCCCAGCTTGGAGCGCAGGCGGGCAATATGCTGGTCAACAGTCCGCGTGTCGATTTCAACGGACAAATCGTAGCCCCAGACGTTTTTTAGAAGGTCATCCCGTGTGAGCGCCCGGCCGCGAGCCTGGATCAGGCATTTAAGAAATTCAAACTCTTTCGAACTGAGCGTGATCGGTTTTCCCGCCAGGCGGACTTCGTAGCGGCCCAGGTCGATTTCCAGCTCGCCGGCGCGCACAGCCGTGGCGATGTTTTGGGAATCGGAAACGCGCCGCAGAATGCTTCGAATCCGAGCGATGAGTTCCCGCACGCTGAAGGGCTTGGTCACGTAGTCGTCGGCGCCCAGTTCGAGGCCCAGGATGCGGTCCACTTCCTCTTTCTTGGCGGTCAACATGATGATGGGCGTCCGCGATTCTTTGCGAACGATCTTGCAGAATTCGAGGCCGTCCAACTTGGGGAGCATGAGGTCCAGTACCAGGAAATCCGGCTTTTCCTTGCGGAAAAGGGCCAGGCCGCTTTCGCCGTCATTGGCCGAGAGCGTGCGGAACCCCTCTTTCTCAAGGTTGTATTTGAGAATCTTAACCAGGTCTTTCTCGTCTTCTACGATGAGTATTTTTTCTTGAGCCATGGGGTCACGGAGTGCGCAAGGCGTCCTAAAAGAACAAGCTGTAGGTCAGGCCTCCAAACACAAATAGCGTAAAGAACGAATATTTCAGATTCTTCTGCACAAAAGCAAAATGGACGAACGAGAAAAAAACCCGCGCATAAGGGGTGGCCATGAGAAGCGCTATTCCTAAGTTGATCAGAAGGCGCGGACGAAACGTTCCCTGAACCGCTTGCCGCATGTCGTTCACCCAAAACTGATAAAGATTGGAACCGGGAAGCGCATACTCAAGCTGCAGCTGGCCCGTTCTCAGCCATCGCCAAAGATATCCCGCCGCAATCAGGCTGACGCTGGCGAGAACCCCCGATAGAAGAATCGCGCCGAGAATTTTCTCCATACGAACCAGCGAGCTCTCTTCTGCTGGGCTAGGCACCTCGCCACCCCCGTACAATCATCTCCGCTCCGAGCACCGCTAGGACCAAGAGGAAAAACTTTCGCACCGTCTCGTTTTTTAGATGAACGAGAACGCGTGTCCCCGCCAGCGCTCCGGCGACCACTCCCAAAATCACGGGGCCGGCGATCAATGGATCGATGAGCCGCTTGGAAAGATAAACGCTGGTCCCGGCGAGGGCGGTCACGCCAATAATAAGATTGCTCGTCGTGGTGGACACTTTGGGAGGCAGTTCCATGACGAGATCGTGAATCAACACTTTGACCGCCCCAGCACCGATGCCCAAAAGCCCGGAAGTAATTCCGGCCAGAAACATAAGCGGTCCGCCCCAATAGGCTCGGATGGCTTTGTAGCTGACCTCCTCGCCCGTTGCCTTGTCGAAATAGTGCCCTTCGAGCTCAAGCCAGCGCGAGAACCGGTCCTGCACGGAACTTCGGTGAGGCCGGTTTTGCCGGATCCACAGAGCCCCCCAGCACACAAACAAAATAGCTCCAAAAAGGATGTAAAGCGTCCGCTCATTTATCGAAAGCGTGATGAGAGCCCCGGTCCAGGCGCCGACCATCGTGAAAATCTCGAGAAACATGCCCACCTTGACGTTCGTGATACCATCCCGCACGTACGCGGAAGCCGCCCCCGAAGAGCTGGCAATCACCGAGACGATGCTGGCGGCAATGGCCCGCTTGATATCGAGTCCCACGAACGTGAGCACCGGAATCAGCACCACGCCGCCGCCCATCCCGCTCATCGCGCCGACGAATCCCGCCGCGAGGGAAACCATCAACAAAAACGGAAACGAGAGCATCTGCCTATGCTACCAAGGAATCGTACTTAGGTGAACCGAAGTCCCTGGAGAGAATGGGCTTCAAGACAGCCCTCCTGCTGCAGGGGGATGCAGCAGGAGGGGCTCAAACGTCTCAACCGTGCGTGCTTTAGAACACGAAGTAAGACGTGAACTGAACTCGGTTGTTGTGAACCTCGGTGTTGGCCGGGTCGTTGTAGGTGTCGATGGTCCGGCTGTACTCGCCTCCAAACCTCAGCCAGGACAAAGAGTCCCAGAAGAGGCTGGCATAGGCGTACTGCATGCGGGGAACCAAGGCCAAGTTAGCGGCCGCGGACGTATTAAACGAATCGAGGTTGAGAGCCCGGATCGAACGATAGCCGGCTCCCAGCGCCCAAGTGCCGCCCGGAAGAATGTAGTGGACGTCCACGCGCGTGCTGCGGAAGCGGATAGTTTCCGGGTGGCCGCTGGTGTTGATTCCGGCGAGACCAGAATCAATTGCTTGGCCGCCTGGAGAAGCGGCGGTGATTCCCGCCACGCCAGCCGTTAACCCCGCCAATTCAAGCCCGCCGATGCCGCTGCCCGTGACGCACTCGCCGGTCAAGGATAGATTGTTGGATTTATCCTTTCCGTCGGACGAGGGGATAATCGGGACAAACACGTCAAATGCGGCGGCGGAGCCGTTCAAGCGGTCGATTGCCGTCGTGAGCGGAATATAGGCTCCTGAAACGGCCGCCGAAAGTCCCACCATGGCGGTTCCGGATCCAGGCTGCGTCGCGCCCTTGATTTTGGTGGATGACAGGCGAAGACCGGCATGGTATTCCGGATCTCCGGAGGCCATCTGGGCCGGCTTGGCCGCGTCAACAGCGCCCTCATACATCCAGCTTTCGCCCAAATTGCATTGGTTCGTCAAGCGGATCTGAGGGAACCGGCGGTAGAGCTGTCCCACGGCCGGCTGAATGATCGGCTCGCTGGGGAAATAATAGGGCTGCCAGCCGAGGAGCGACCAGTATTGGCCCATGCGCAGACCGAGGTGGTCGGTTGTCACGTTGACCCAGGCGTGCCGCATGCGCATAGCGCCATTGTTGAAGAAGTCGCGCTCGCTTTGGGAGCCTGGAGCCGAGCCTGGCTGTGTATTCGGAGCGTTGTTGCCCTCGAAGTCCATTTCCAGCACGGCCTCTGTCGCCACGCCGCTGTCGGTTTTGGGCACCTTGAGGTCGAATCCAAGCCGGCTGTTTTTCACGGTCATGATCGTGCGTCCGTGCATGCCGCTGAAGCCAGTTGGCTTGGAAATCACCGCGTTGTCCTGCTCTTCGGTTTGCCCGATCGTCGAATCGTGAATGACATCCTGTTCGACAAATCCGTAAATCCTCAGGTCGAGATCCTTAATCTTGCTTACTGTCAAGTTGACGGTTTCATCGGCGGCGGACTGCCTAACCGCTAATCCTCCGCTAACTATCACTGAAAGAAGGAGAGCGGCCAACTTGCGGCTGGATCTCCCCCTGGCTGAACTTTTCATCAGAGACTCCTTTTTATTTCGTTTCCCGGCGCGCCGGAAAAATATAATGTCGCCGAACCGGGTTAAGTCGCGCGTATTGTAATCGAACGCTGCTCGCTGAACCCATAGCAGCCAAGTAAAAACCATGTGACGCCCGCGTGACGCGCGGCGAGCCGGGAGCGGCAAATGACGAAATGGTTGAACCTAGTCTGGGGCAGTATTGCGGGCGGATTTAGCCGGTATCTTTTGGCGGGCCTCATACAGCAGGTGGCGGGAGCCGGTTTTCCCTATGGAACGCTGGTCGTAAACCTGAGCGGCTGCCTCCTCATTGGATACTTGGATGCCCTGGCGGAGGTGAGATTTATTCTAGGGCCCGACGCGCGGATGCTCCTGATGACGGGATTCTGCGGGGCGTACACGACCTTTTCGACTTACATCCTAGAGACGAGCCATCTTATTCGAGACGGGCAACTCTGGAGGGCGCTTGTCAATATCATGGTAAGCGTGGCCGCCGGACTTTTGCTCTTCCAGTCCGGCTATGCTCTCGGACGGAATCCTTAGAGGTTCTTCCGAAGGGTCGAAGTCCGTCAGCGGTCTTTTTGGCGCGTTCCGGCCTTCGTTTCCCCCCGCGGAATAGGGCGTCCGTCATTCAAAAAGCCGAGTCTTGTATTCAGTGTCCCCATTTCCTTTCCAGCCAAAATTCGTTGATATTCTTCCTCGATACCTTGTAGACCCGCCCTTTTTTTTCCAAACCTTAATATCTGAATATCGACATCGCTGCTTAATGCCCTCCTTTTGGCTATTCCAGAGTCCGTTACAACTCCAGTTTTGCCTCTAAAACGCGTCCATATTTTGCATCTCAGTTTGGAATAAATTCAGTTTTCAGCCGAAATTAATCTCTTCTTAATGCCAATTTTATCTTTGGCCTGCTAATAACCCTAGAGGATCAGCGGCAGCAAGAATCTGCGCTGGAACTTAGAAATTAGGAGGAACAATGAAAAAGACATTACTCAGCATCGTGTTTGCCCTAGCCGCCTATTGTACCTTGGGTGGTGTCGCTCATGCGGGAACTCTTCAAATCACGGCCAACGACCAGAACGGCGCCGCACTTGCCGGGGTTCAAGTCACCATCAACCAAATCGACAAATTAGGACGACAGGTGAATACCTTCAACGGTGTGACAGACGGTATGGGGCGGGCTCAGTTCAACATTCAGCAGCTCACCAACACAGACCGCTTCTTTATCGTGGCCATTTATCTTGACCAAACCCAAAACGCGACGGTCTCGGGAGGAAGACTCACCAACGGGGGGGTTTACAATCAGGATTTCACCTTCCAGGTAATGCAGCCGCTCATCGGCCTAGGTGTTGGCGAAGTTCCAGACGGCGGGATGGAGCCATAACGAATACAGGATTAGAACCATCAGCTTGAAGAAAAGCCCTGCCTAAAAAGCAGGGCTTTTTTTTGCATCCTGGCTAAGATTCCGGCTGAAATGAGGGTTTCTTGAAGTGAAGAAGGGAAAAAAGGAAAGGCCGATCGGGCCAGTGGGTTTTGACTCTAAGAATGAGCTCAGGGTTTATGCTGAGTTTTGTCTTAGACATTGACAGAAAATCCTCTTGCCGGGGATTCTCCGCGCCACCAGTCCCGAACCGGTCTTCCACCCTTAATACGGCTGGGCCAAAGCCAAGTTCACATTCCTTCGACGCCGGAAATGACAGGCAATAGCACTTTTTGAGGTCCGACTGGTTTGTTGTCGTTGCCAACCAGCGTCACAATGATTTGATGGGGTCCGTCCGAGAGGTTGAGAAAATCCATCCTCGGACTGGCGCTTGCTATCACGGGCCCCGCGTCCAGCCGATACTCCAGATGCCCTTCCCCGCGAACCGCTTCTTGGGGAACAGGGCTGGGCTCTTTGAGCCGAAAATCTTTAAGCGTCACCTCGACCGAGGCGCGACGGAGCCGGATATTCTTTTCGGGACGAATGAGTTTCGCGGCGAAATCGTAATCGACGATTGAAGTACCGACGCCGACAACTTCGGGCGCAGCGGGGAGTGGAGTTTTTGGAGTGGAGGGGTTTCCTTGGGGCCCCGCCCCCAGAGCGGTTCCTACCAGAACGACAATTGAGCTTATCCAAGGTCGCGGTATCATTGGACACTCCTCTTTCATCCCTCTTACGGGCATCCCAATTATTGGTTCAACCGTCCGGCCTCCCGTTTGAACCGCTCCCTACCGCTCCCGTATTAATATTAAGGGGACGATATGAATGAAATTGAAAAGATTTCCATCAAAGAGGCGCTGGCGGGGGTCTTCGCCTGGATTCGGGAAAGAGAGCCAGGTCCCCTGTATATCAATTGGGGGGTCCAGTCAGCGCCATCTCAGCTCATCGTGGATATGATTTTGCCGTCCCTCCAATTAAACAGCGAGGAACGGGAAACGGTTGGCGACATGGACGCGCTTCGGGTCATGAATGGAGCGGCGCCTCGCTCTCTTGCGACTTTGGAAAAGGCCCTCATCCGCCTTTTTACGATCGGCGCCCAGTTGGCGATCAATATCCCCGACGGGGATGGCGCCGTGATCCGGATGGCGGTTCCCGGGAATGGCGATCCGATCGACATGGCCGGAAAGATCCAGCTGATCCGCGAGGAAATTTACAAGGAGCTCAAGACTTCCTAGGGTCCCCGTTTTTTCTGAAAAGAGCTATACTTTTCCCCGAAAAACCGACCATGGACGACCGAATCGCCTTTGAAAATAAAATGGAAGCTCTTCTGAATGAGTGGAAACCCAAAGCGGGGGTCCTTCAGGAGAAGATTCCTGTCATCAAGCCGGAAAAGCGCCCCGCCTACAACGCGCAGATTGAAATTCTTGAGAAGAAATACAGCGAGGCGCTCCAGCGCCTGAGCGAGCTCAAAGCGGCTCCTGAATGGCGGCAGGCCAAAGACCGTCTTGAGAAAACGTGGAAAGAACTAAGCCACGCCTATACGGAAGCCTTGCGGCAGTTCGAAGGCGTGCATGATTAGCCGCCGGATCTGGGCGCTTGCGGCGTTCGGCTGCTTTTTAGCCGTGGGTGCGGCGTCAGCGGGAGGAATTAAGAAAATCGTGAAGAACGACGAAGAGTGGAAAAAGGAACTGACACCCGAGCAGTATCAGATTTGCCGGCTAAAGGGCACCGAACCGGCGTTTACCGGAAAATATTGGAATAACCATGAGAAGGGGCGCTATTTATGCGCGGCCTGCAACTTGGAGCTTTTTGACTCGGACACAAAATTCGAATCGGGAACCGGCTGGCCCAGCTTTTGGAAACCGGCTGCTTCTGATCATGTGAATCAATCTGAAGACCGCAGCTTTGGCATGCGAAGAGTCGAGGTAACGTGCGCCCGTTGCGGATCGCATCTCGGACATCTGTTTGAAGACGGGCCCAAGCCGACCGGGCTCCGCTATTGCATTAATTCGGCCGCGCTCAAATTCGAGCCGGCCACCCCCTCTTCCCGTTAATCTCGCACTTTAACGACCAGCTTGCCCTCCACGTGATGGGACTCGCTCAGTTCATGGGCCTTGGGCGCGTCTTCCAGTGAAAACTCCTGAGTTTTGGGGGACTGAATCTTTCCCTCCTCGATAAGAGAGGTGATTTCAGCCAGCTGCTTGCCGTCCGGTCGAACAAACAGAGATTCGGCTTGAACGCCGTACTGGGCCGCTTTCTTGGGATTGGGGCGCTCCACTGAGCTGACGAGGCGGCCGCCCGGCCTCAGCACCAAAAAGTACGGGTTGCTGTCTCCGCCGACCAAGTCAAATACCACGTCGATACCTTCCGGATACCGGCGCCGGATCGTCTCCACAAAATTCTCCTTGGAATAGTCGATTACCTCATCGGCGCCGATGGAAGTCAGATAAGGATGGTGCCGGGCCGTCGCGGTGGTTAGGACCCGCGTTCCCGCCGCCTTGGCTAACTGAATAGCCAGGCTTCCCACGCCGCCAGCCCCTCCATGGATGAGAATGACTTCCGGGCGCTTGATCTTGGCGACGTCAAAAAGACCTTGCCAGGCGGTTAAGCCCGACAGGGGAATCGCCGCCGCCTCTCGGAACCCCATGTTCCTCGGCATAAGCGCCACATATTCTTCGGGAACCGCGACATACTCCGTATACGTACCGCTTTGGACCTCGGGCTTTCGGCAGTACGCATAGACGTTGTCGCCGACGTGGAGTTGCCGGGCCTCGGGGCCTAGGGCTCCCACGATGCCGGCCGCATCCCAGCCGAGGATAAGCGGAAAGCGGTGGGGAAGCATGTCTTTGAAGGCGCCCGAGCGAATTTTCCAGTCCACGGGATTAACCGACGTGTAGTGGATTTCGATGAGGACTTCTGTTTTTCTCGGAATGGGAACCGGCATGTCCATCATGTGCATTTGCTCGGCGCCGCCAAAATGATCGATCACGATCGCTTTCATAGGAAAACTCCTCGCGGGGACGCAGGTATTGGAAGACGTGTACCCCAGCCCTTATTACGTTGAAGAGAGGACTTTATTCGTAACGGAGAGCTTCGATCGGGGAAAGAAGCGAGGCTTTTTTCGCAGGCCAGAAACCAAAAATGACGCCGGTCCCCGCCGAAAAGAGGAAGGCGAGCGCAATGGAAGGAAATGTCACGAGCGCGGCCCAGCCGGCGAGCTGAGACAGGACGAAAGAGACCGTGGCGCCCAGAATAATGCCAATCAAGCCTCCCAACGTCGACAGCGTCGAAGCTTCGATCAGGAATTGGCCAAGAATCGCTCGGCGGGTGGCTCCGACGGCTTTCCGAAGCCCAATTTCGCGGGTTCTTTCGCTGACCGAAACGAGCATGATGTTCATGATCCCGATTCCGCCCACCAAAAGAGAAATGGCGGCCACGATGCCTAAGAGCGCCGTGAACGTTTGAGTGGTGCCGGCCAGAGCCGCTTGGATGTCGGCCATGTTGCGGATTTGGAAATCGTTGTCCTTGTAGGTGGGCAGGCGGTGGCGGTGGCGCATCAGCGTCTCCATATCCTGCATCACGGCGGGAATCGAATCGGCGCTGTCGCATTCGACCGCGATCGAGGTCAGGTATTTCTTTCCGAGCACCCGCTTCATCGCGGTCTCCAGGGGAATGATCACGAGATCATCCTGATCGCGGAATGTGCTGGCGCCTTTCATGGGAAGGACGCCGATCACCGTAAAATTAATTCGATCGATCTTGATTGTCTTGCCGACGGGGTCATCTTTTCCGAAGAGATTATTCACCACGGTCTGGCCCAGGAGCGTCACTCGCGCCATCGTGTCGTTTTCAGCGTCCGTGAAAAAGCGGCCCACAAACGCCTGGGAATTCCGCATCGGCGCGTAGAGCGGAGTGGCTCCTGTGACTGACGTATTCGCGTTAAAGTTCTGATAGACGACCTGGCTGGATCCGCTCACGTTTCCGTCCACGTGGACCACGTGGGGAATTTTCTGGATGGCTTTAACATCATCCAGGGTTAGACGGCTGTACTGTCCCGAGTCGCCGTGGACGCCTCCCATAAGCGGCGATTCCGGAATCAGCATCAGCAAATTGGATCCGAGGCTTGAGATACGCGCTTCAATGGCTTTCTGAGCGCCGCGGCCGATGGCCAGCATGGCAATAACGGCGGCTACGCCAATTAAGATGCCCAAGACGGACAGGGCGCTGCGCACTTTGTTGGCGGCCATGGCGCGCGCGGCCGAGGAGACGTGTTCTTTGATTTCGTCGAAGAGCTGATGAACGGTGGGCTTGGGGGGGGCCGAGGAGACCACGGCGGTCCGGATAGCGGTGGCCACCGCGATTGGCCCGGAGGCGTGGACCGGCACTTTTCCATCGTCGGCCACGATCTGGCCGTCTTTCAGGCGGATCACCCGTTCGGCGTGAGCGGCGATGTCCGGCTCATGGGTCACCATGATGACGGTAATGCCGGACTTGTTCAAGAGCTTCAACTTGTCGATGATTTCCGTGGCCTGGTCCGAAGCGAGGTTTCCGGTCGGCTCGTCGGCGAAAATAATCCGCGGGCGATTTACGAGCGCACGCGCGATGGCGACTCGTTGCTGTTGACCGCCGGAGAGCTGGTTCGGTTTGTGATCCATTCGGTCATCAAGCCCGACTTCGCGCAAAAGCTCCTTCGCCCGTTCGACGCGATTGGGGGCAGCGGAATAGATCATGGGAAGCATCACGTTGTCGAGCGTGGTCGTGCGGGCCAGCAGGTTGAACATCTGGAAGATGAATCCAATCGTCTTCGAGCGAAGCGTGGCTCCCTCGTCATCAGATAGCCGTGAGACATCCTTGCCGAAGAGGCGATAAGTGCCGGAGCTGGGTCGGTCCAGCAGGCCCAGGATCTGCATCAGCGTGGATTTCCCCGATCCGGAGGGCCCCATGATGGCGACAAACTCGCCTTCGTCGATGCTCAGATTGATGCCCTTAAGCACCGTCAGGGCCGAGTCGCCCATCTGGTAGACGCGCGTTATGTTCTCAAGCTCAATGGCCGCCACTGGCAGCTCCCGCAGCGGGGCGCGCCCCGGATTGCCCGGGCGCCGATTGTTTACGGTTTCCAAACGTGAGCGGACTCGATTGCGGCCCTTGCTGCGGCGTGTATTTCTGCCGCACGAGGAGAATACGGTCGTCGGTTGTCAGCCCAGAGAGCACCTCAACTTGCTCGCCATTTTCAATACCGGTCTCGATGGGACGTTTTTCGTATTTGCCATCGGCGACCGCAACGGTGACCTGTTTGCCGGAGGGGGTGTCTTTGATGGCGGCAGCGGGGATGAGCAGAGCCTGTTCGGCGCGCCGCACGATGAAGCTGATGTTGGCGCTCATTTGAGACCGGAAAAAGTCAGGAACGGGTTTTAAGTCCACTTTAACGCCGTAGGTGATGACGTTGGACTGGTTTTTTCCTTCGTACAGAATTTGGAACACGCGGCTGGCCACGACCTTGTCCGGATAGGCGTCCAGCCAAACGCGGGCATCCATGTTGTTTTTCACTCGGCCGATGTCGGCCTCGTCGACTTGGGCGATGACGATCAGCTTGTCGGACATCGCATAAAGAATCGTCGTCGCGTCAACAGTCTGGCCCACCACCACGTTTTTCAAAATGATCACGCCTGCCATCGGAGCCACGATCGGAGTGGGCTTGTAGGCTTCTAGCCAGTGCTTGTATTGCGCCGGGCCCTGGGCCCGCGCGGCGTCGAGAATGGCGGCCCGGTCGCTCGAGCTCATCCAGGCGAGGATCTGTCCTTGGCGCACGCGATCTCCCTCGTCGACGAGCAGTTCTTCCATCCGTCCGGGGATGGGCGGCTTGATCTCGACGCGATTGAGAGGCGAGACGTCGCCAGTGGCATCGACGGTGTCTTCGATGGTTCCCACGGCTGGCTTGATTAAGGTCCGGAGCTCCACCGTCGCTTGGAGGCTGTCCTTTCGACGTTTTTGAATGTAAAGACCGGCGGCGACCGCTACCACCAGTCCCGCGATCACCCAAGTTTTCTTATTCATTACGATCCTCCAATAATTTTCCGGCAGATTGTTCCCATTGGCCCGAGGCCACGATGGCGTCATGTTCGGCTCGAATGGCGCTGCGCTCAAAATTAACGCGGTCCGTGACAATCAATTCCCAGTTGTCATAGGCTAGCAAGCCGCTCGTATAGCGGATGTCCGCCTCGTCATTTCGCTGGCGGGCCGCGGAAAGGAGCGCATGCTGGACTTGCACTTGGTCGGCTGAGGACGCCAATCCCGTCCAGCTCGCGGCCAAATCGGTCCGGGCGGAATTGCGGACGGAGCGGAGGCTTTCTTCCGCGGATTGAACGGCTCGCCGGCTTCCTTTGATCGAATAGTAGGCGGCGCTCGGGCCTCCGCTGAAAATCGGCAAATTAAGCACGCCGGAGAGAGTCCAATCCTCCTGATCTCCCGGGAAAAAACGGGGGCCTTGGAAGCCTCGGACGTAGTTCGCGGTCAACGTGGGCCAGACCACGCTCTTCGACTTGAGAAGATCTCCGTCGGCCACATCGAGGCCGGCTTGCGCGAGCCGCACATCGGGCCGGGTATCGATCAAGGGCTCAAAATTAGGTTCTGGATCAGACAAGGGAGCCGGGGGAGCCATGGGCAAGACCGTCAGTTGCTGAAATTCGTTCAACCCCAGTTGCTGGGCGAGTGAATGCTGGGCGCTGCGGAGCTCGCGGTTCGCATTTCTCAAATCGGCATCCGATTGGAAGAGCTCGGCCTTCGCTCGCATCATGTTTCCTTTGGACTCGCGTCCGGAATTGTAACGGAGTGTGACCATTTCGGAGTTCTTGGATCTTAGGTCGACAATGCGCTTGGAGACCTCGATGGCCTCTTGCGCGAAAAGAAGGTCGGCGTACGCCTTTCGGAGCGAAAACCGAACCGCGGCTGAGGAGTCTCGAAGGCTGGCCTCCGCTTGCTCAAGGCCGGCGCGCGCCGTGGCGACCGTAGCCGGGTCCGCCAGGTTGAGGATGTCCATGCTCGCCGATCCGTTCGCCAGCCATTGAGGGGATGGCGTGTTGTTTACAGGACCGAACCGTTCATAGGTGGCCGAAAAATTCAAGCGCGGAAGATAGCCATTATAGGTCCCTCGCAGAAACGCCAGTTTGGATTCGACATTTTGATGCGCTGAGGCGACATCGGGATTGGCCTGGAGCGCGGCCTGAACGCATTGATCCCAACTGAGCGGTGAAGGCGGCGGATTGGCAGCGCGCGCGAAGGAAATGGGGGCCGACAGCAACAGGATGGCCGCTATCGCGGCGAGTCGTCGCTTGAAATCCGGTCTTTCAAGAAATAGGTACCGTTGTGCGCACGAAGCGTGTGATATGGAGGTCATAGCGTTCTAAGGGTTAGACGCGCGGCGGAGGGGAAAGTGTCACGCTCAAGGATTTCGGGGAGAAGAGGCGTTTCTGTTCCCACTCGATAAAGAGCTTCATAACGACAGACTAGCCAATGAATTGTCCTCGCGCCAGACGCCCCCTTCGCCGGGACTCGGAAAGCCAGCTCAGGGGACGGGGATGGCTTGCCGGATTTCCGCCACCACGGCGGCGACCTCCTGTCCGGCGTCGACGATGAGGGCGTCCTGAGGTTCCTCCAGATCGCGGAATTGGCTCTCGACCATGGCTTCCTTCATGAAATGCCGGAGTCTTCGATCGAGTCGTTCCCGGGCGAGCTCGGGCGAGATTTTGAGGTAGACGACGCGCAGGTCGTCCTGGGCATCGAGAAAGGATCGGTACGCGGCTTTAAGCGCCGAGCAGGCGATCACGGCCGGCTGTTTTTTTTGGCGAAGGTCCAGGATAAGTGTCCGGATGCGTTCGAGCCACGGCCAGCGGTCCCGATCTCCCAGGGAAATCCCGGCCGCCATCTTGTCGATGTTGGAAGGGGGGTGAAAGTCATCGCCGTCGTAAAAGGGCCACCCCAACTCCACGGCGAGTCTCTGCCCCACGGTTGTTTTTCCCGAGCCGGAGACACCCATTAATAGGAGAATCATCGGATCAAGCCGGGGGGCCCCGGCGCCCAGTCGTGGACAGCCATGGCGCGTATGATATATACGTTGAGTCTTCGTAGCAAAATCCGAGGAGGGCCATTTCGTGGCGGATGCTGACGGGCTTGTCGACTCGCTTTCTTTTAGTGTTTGGCGCTTTCGGGACTTCCGGCTTTGGATGATCGCGAGGTTTTTCGCCAACTTCGCCCGGCATATGCAGGAAGTCGTGATCGCCTGGCAGATCTACCAGCTGACGCATAGCGCATTGGCTCTGGGATTGACCGGGTTGGCCGAGGGTCTTCCTTATATTGGGATGGCGTTGTGGGCGGGTCACTTGTCGGACCGGCATCAGAAAAGGCGTCTCATGCTGGGTGCTCAGGCGGGAGTCCTTTTGTCGTCTGCGACGCTGTTGCTACTCAGCTTCTTGCCGCACCCAAAACTCATCTTTTTTTACGCGGTGATCGGAATTGTAGGGATCAGCAACAGCTTCGAGATGTCCTCAGGATCGGCCTACGTGCAGATGATTTTTCCGAAGCACCACTTCCCCCGGGCCGCCGCCTGGAACCTCTCACTTTTTCTTAGCTCGCTTATCTTGGGGCCCACCTTGGGCGGATGGCTCTTGGCCCGTTCAAGCCCGCGGGCCACTTATGGGTTGGCCGTGGGGCTCTTGGTCGTCGCGGTCACGCTGACCAGTCAATTACGGAACCTGGGCACGCCGGCCGGTCCGGCTGAGTCAGAGTCCGCTTTATCTCGTGTTGCCGCCGGGATCCGCTATATCCGGCAGCAAAGGCTCATTCTTGCGGCCATGAGCCTCGACATGTTCGCGGTGCTCTTTGGTGACGCGGTGGCGCTCTTCCCCATCTTCGCTGATCTTTTCCATGCGGGTCCGACCGGCCTGGGACTCCTTCGCGCGGCGCCAGCCGTGGGTTCCCTTATTATGGCCCTCGTTCTCGCCCAGTATCCGTTTGTGAAGCCCCGATGGAGTACTTTGCGGGTCGCCGTCACGATATTCGGAATCGCCATGATCGGGTTTGCGCTGTCGCGGAATTTTCTTCTGTCCTTGGGCCTTCTGGCCATTGGCGGAATGGCCGACAGCGTGAGCGTGGTGACGCGGCAGAGCATCTATCAAGCGCTCACGCCGGATTCTCTTCGCGGGCGAGTGGCGTCAGTCAGCGGCATCTTCATTAGCTCCTCTAATGAGATCGGAGCTTTTGAGTCGGGACTTGTGGCGCGACTTATTGGTACGGTCCCCTCGGTTGTTTTCGGAGGGACGATGACGCTTTTAAGCGTGCTCCTGATGACCCTCAAGTTTCCCCGCTTGAAGAGCCCGGAGCTCGAACCAGAGCAAGCCCCCCCAAAATAGGAGCGCCATGAGGCTTATCCCCGCGCCCAGCGCCACCGAACGAGGGAAGTAATACCACTCGATCAAATGCTCGCCCGCCCCCACCCGGGCTGAAACGAATTTATCATCGAAGATCTCAGCCGGCGATTTCTTTCCGTCGATGAGAGCCATCCAGCCCGGATAGTAGGATTCCGAGTACACCACGGTCGCGGGGCCTTGAACGCGGCAACGGCAGCGGCCGGGCCGATCCTCTTCGATAACCACGGGCCGCCCCTCGGGCGAAAACGCATGGGGTTTGGGGTGGGAATTTTCAAACACGCCGCAGTCTTTCCAGCCTGGCATCGGCTTCAGGGCGCCTTCTCGCGTGAGCGTGACGATCCGGGAGATGCCGGCGTTATCGAAAAGCGGAGACCCCAAAGGAGCGGCGTTCAGCCGCGCCCGGTAGGCGATGTTTCGACGGCTTTCCAGCTGAAAAAACCCCGCCACATCCCGGATTCCAAAGGCCGCGCCGTACGACGGCGTAAAAAGCCCTTTGAAAACCAGCCAGTCTTCTTTTTCGGTGATTTTCCAAAGATGAATTCGCCTCATAATGATGTCCGTGTGAAAAATTCGCGTTCCCGCTGGTATGTTGTCAAGTCCGGCCACACGCACGCGCGTGTAAGCGACAAAATCGAGATCCCCCCAGGACGCATGGACCGGCCAGGCATAACCCAAAAAGTCAACGGCCACAAGCGCGATAAAGACCCACGCGGCCCTGCGGTCGGCCAAGCGAGCCGCCCCATGAGCGGCGACGGGAATGATCAGAGCTGAACTCAGAAGAAGCCAATGGGCTGGGAAACGAAAAACCGTGATAAAAGGAATATGGCCGTAGAACCCGGTATAGCTTCCCAGGGAAAGGATGCAGGCCCCCGCCGCGCCCGCGGCGAGGACTCTCTCCCGGCGCCCTCCTTTCCAAAAACCCCAGGCGGATAAAGCGAGAATGAAAGGCCCCAGATAAAAACCGGTCACCGCCGGATCTGTGTCGGGGACGACAAACGGCAAACGGGCCACCACGGCCCCTGGTAAAAGCCACGCTCGAAGAAGAGACCACGGATCCATCGAATAAGCGAGAGCGGCCCCGGGATCAAGGAGCAGCGCGCGCTGGGATTCCCGCAGCATCTCCAGGAAGGGAAGGCCCTGAACCGCCGAAAGGGCGCCCCCCAGAACGGCCCCTTTGGCGAGACACCAAAAATAAGTCTTCGGCTCTGAGAAGGAAGCAGCCAAGACGCCCAGCCCGACAATCGTGAGAATAGAAAACGGTGGAAACCCGGCCATCCACTGGAGGCAGAGTGTGAGGGCGAGGGCTGCCGTGCTCCGGCGAGAGAGGCAAAAAAAGGCGAGCGGGACCCATGCCATCGAGGCGAAGTCCGAGTGGTCCGTAACTCGCGCCAGAAAAAAGCCGTGGAAGCCTGCGGCCAAGCCCGCCAGCACGGCCGAGGGAAAATTCCGACTCCAATCATAGACGAGGACGGACATCCCTAAGATTGCGATCGCTGTGTGGAAGAGCACAAAAGCCTGCTCGTACTGGGCAAAATTCGTGATGAGGCTTAGAACCCTGAACGGATAGAACGCCTCATTCTGTGGAGAGGCGAGAAAAGGCTGTCCCATATTCCTGTAGGGATCCCATAAGAAATGAAAACCGTGAAGGAGAAGCCACTTACCGACGGCCCAGGATGGGTAGAAAAGGCGCAGCGTGTTTCCGTCGAAGGGAATCATACTCTTGAGCGTCAGCCGCCACCAGAAGAGGGCGAAGTAAACGATGAACGCTCCGGCGGTCGTCGCGAGCGCGCGGGGGCTCGGGCGCATCTTCTAGCGGTTAGAGTTGCCGCGCGCCGGGGGGAGGCCGCGGCCCCAGTGGACGCCTGAGATGATCGCCCACAGAAAAAGGAACTGCTCAACGAACCAAATCTTCTGCCCGTGGCTTTGGGCGCGGGCCTCGGCTTCGTTAAGTTCGCCGAGCGTGTGCCGGTGGCGGGTTTGATCGGCAGACGAGGCCGGAGAAGGGACCGCTCGAGGGTCAGGCCTAATGCCGGCGCTCGAGTTGGCCGCTATCAAAAGCAGAAGCGCCGCGGCCCTCACGCGCCTCATCGGGTCTCCGCCGATATCACCGCGGAGCCGAAGAAAGCTTGGAGCGCCTTGGGGACTTTGATCGAACCGTCCGCTTGTTGGCCGTTTTCAAGGACGGCGGCAAGCGTACGTCCGACGGCCAAGCCCGAACCGTTTAGCGTGCAGCCCAGTTCTCGCTTTTTGTCCCGGACCACTTTAAAATCCATGCGCCTCGCTTGGAAATCGGTGCAGGTCGAACACGATGAAATTTCGCGCCAGACGCCTTCTCCAGGCATCCATACCTCGAGGTCGTAGGTCTTGGCCGAGGCGAAACCTAAATCAGCCGTGCAAAGGGCCAGCACGCGATAAGGAATCTCAAGCCTTTTGAGGACTTCTTCGGCGTGGCCCGTTAAGATCTCCAGCTCCTTTAAAGAATCCTCCAATCGGCAGAAACGCACGAGTTCGACTTTGTCGAATTGGTGATTTCGAATGAGGCCGCGCGTGTCTTTTCCATAAGAGCCCGCTTCCCGCCGGAAACAAGGGGTTAGGGCAGTCACGGCCATGGGAAGGGTTTTTTCATCGACGGCGGATTCCCGCAGAAGATTGGCCAAGCAAACCTCGGAAGTGGGAATGAGGTACAGGTCGTCTTCTTTGCAGCGGTAGAGCTCCTCTTCAAACTTTGGAAGCTGGCCCGTGTTCGTCATGGTTTGGGCTGTTACCAGATAAGGGGTCGCAACCTCTGTGTAGCCGTGCTCACGCGTATGCAGCTCGAGCATGAAGTGAGCGATGGCCCGCTCAAGGCGCGCGCCGGCTCCTTTAAGGAGCGAAAAGCGCGCCCCGGAGAGTTTTGTGGCCGCATCAAAGTCCAAAATACCAAGCCGTGTTCCCAGCTCGTGATGGTCGAGCGCCTTAAAGGACCACGCTGGCTTTGAGCCCCATTCGCGAACCACTTTATTGTCGCTTGGGGAGCGTCCGGC